>JAABUP010000495.1_pt1 | contig 86502 bp, 92 predicted proteins | sample 5559201 | NCBI WGS metagenome assembly JAABUP01 (sample SAMN10711887, study PRJNA513373) | rock metagenome | isolation source: Antarctica rocks | place: Antarctica
TCCCTCGCCCACGTCCCCGCCCACGGCTTCACCTGCACAGCTCTGCATCGCGGCGCCGCGGACGCCGGCTATCCGGCCGTATCCACGAACCTGTTCCCACGCGGGGCATTCGAGCTCGTAAACTACCACCTCGTGACGCAACGGCTGGCGCTCAAAGACCGGGTCCGATTCCCGACCTCGGAAGAAGAAGAAGAAGAAGAAGAAGAAGAAGGCGCAGGAGGGCGGGCGTTGGGCGTGGGTGCGAAAGTCAAGGTTCTCGCGTTGGAGAGGTTGTGGGCGAATAAAGGGGTCACACGTCGGTGGCAGGAGGTATATCGAACCACTCCCTCCCCCCAACACCCCCAATTCTACGACGACGCGACGGAAGACGAGACGCGCGCTGACACCCTGCTCCGAAAGGCGCTCGCGCTGATGGCCCACCCCGCGCACCTCGGCCCCTCGCTCGCCGAACTCGCCCGACTCTCCGACGAGATCTGGTTCCTGGCCGGCGACACGGGCGTCGACGGCGGCTGGTACGGCAAGCGTGCGGGTCTGGCGGCTGTGTATGCGAGCGCGGAGCTGTTCATGACGCAGGATGGGTCGCGGGATTTTGTGGAGACGGGGCGGTTTCTGGAGAGGAGGTTGGGGGATGTGAGCGGGGTGGGGAGGGGGGTGGGGAGTTTGGCGCAGTGGGTGGGCTTTACGGGTGGGGCGGTCGTGAATGGGTTGAGGAGTAAGGGGGTTAGGATATGAGGGGTATAAAGGGCGTTTTGGGGGTTTGAGTAGTTATGGAGTTGAGACGTCTATCTCGGAGCTACATGTGTATAGATTTGTGGAGGGGGATTAAGCTAGTTCTGACCGAGACTCCGATATTCGACCTTCTCCTCGCCCAACGTCTTTCAACTCCGGCTCAGATTCCCTCAACCTCCTGTTGACTATTCTCCTCATGGCCTGCAACCTCGCAAAATTCCCCTTCATCTCTTCCATCTCCCACAACGCTCTCAAACTAGCCCCCCTCACCCCACTTCTCGCCGCCTCCCTCTCCCACCCAGGCTGCTCCAATAAGCTCTCCGTCCGCTCGTCAAAATCCACGCCCTGCTCCTGCATCTCCGTCAACAGATTCGCCATCGCCCGCAGATCTCTGTGAAGAACCCACTGGATGGTCAGGACTTCGTTGTAGAGCGCCGTCGACGCACCGAGCACGTACGAGGTCGGTCCGAGACGCTTGATCGCTGGGAGGAGACACAACGCCAGCGGGGACGTCGGGAATTGGTCGTATAGCAGGCGCAGCGCGAGCAGGCAGTGGGAAGGGTAGTTTGGCCCTACGATCGCGAGGGCCGGGACCTCGTCCCGCTTTGCCGGCATCTCCGCGTCCGTCTCCTCCGCGTCTGCAGGTACAGACGCGACCACGATTTGTTCATCTTTGCCGGTTTTCTTCCTCCGGCCGCGTTTCGGTTTCTGTTGGTTCTTGTCGGGAGCAGCACCCTCGTCGATCCTCTTGATCATGGGGAAGACTTCTTTCTCGAGGACGTCCCAGAGCTGGAAATCCGTCTCGGCGCCTTTGAGGAGCCCTTCTACCCTGAGCAATTCGCGGCGCCGCTCTCGCCGTATCATCCGCTGGAAGACATCCCCTGGCTCCCCGCTCCTCAGCTGCTGACGTACCGACGACAACGCCGTTCCCACCCTTGTTTCCTGCCGTGCTAATGTTCCACTCGCCTTTTCTGCTGCTTCCCGCAGTGGTGCAGGATAGCGGCTGATGAAGAATTTTCGGTGTTCCTCGAGTGATTGGTACGCATCTCTCTTTCCCTTCCTCTCCGCCTTTTTTTTCGATGCTGTGACTGCAGCGTGGAAGATGCTGTTGATATCTTCGCTGGGTTCCGCCCCTCCCTTGCCTTCAGGGACGATGTAGTCATCGTCTTCTGGATCGAACAATGGATCCTCCGAAGCGGTGACGAGGTCGTCGAATATACGGCTGAAAACAGCCTGCTCGGAAGACGTAATCGTGGACTCGCGACGTTGTCGGGGTTGGGCCAGATCTTCACTGTCTTGGTCGGGTTCGTCCGCGAAGAATGTAGGTGGGTGCCGCCGTCTGCGATCATCGTAGGCTTTAGTATCCCCGAACGGAATGTAATCGCGGGAGACGCGCTGTGTTGAGGAAGTAGCAAAAGCGCGACGACTTTTGTTGCCTTGAAATTGCACCTGTAAATCCTGATCTTTGCTCAACGATAGCCGCTGTAATGTTCGGGTCTGGTAAAGGAAGGGTAGGAGTGTGGAGCTGCGAGCAGCTTTTCCGACCCGCATACAACCAGAAAGCGCGGCTGATCCTTTCGAAACCATCTCATCTGGAAATCGTTGTTCAGTCATTGCACCATGTCATATTAAAGTAGGTTCCGAGATCTGAAATGCTAGCGCCTTGGCGCCCTCATTAAATTATCAGATATACTCAGAATCTTCTTTATTTAAGTTATTACAGACTTCACTCTTTCTGAGAGGCTTTATTCATTCAGAACTTCACAATCTTATTTAAGACTGAAGGTCAGTCAAACATGACAGGGGTCAAAATTAGAAGTTTAAGCTGCCTCGAAGATATCATTAGCATCCCTGCTCAGGGCGAGCTATTCCAACTAGCCTGTACTCCTACCTTTAAAATTTACTCGACTCCTCCGGCACTTCGGAGGACTTCCACGATATCATGATGACCTGCTTTATTTGCAACACTCAGAGCGGTGTCTCTCTCATGATCTTTTGCATTGACAGTTGCTCCTGCCTTCAGAAGCATCCTTACCATTATCCTCTCTCCCTTCCATGCAGCAATGTATAAAGGCGTCCAGCCATTGCCTTCCATGCTGACATTGACGTTGGTGTGCTTCTCCAGAATCATCTGAACAATCTTATAATTGCCGCATCCAGCAGCTAAGAGGATGGGAGTTCTGTTCCCATCAAAGACCGCGTTTCGATCGGCGCCGTGATCTAAGAGCAACCGGACAGAGCCCTCTTTGTGGGCAACGATGGCATTTCGCAATGGAGTGCGCGGCATCGTCTTCATCGTCGCATCAACATCAGCGCCAAAGGCTAACAGCAGGGATACCTCAATCTCAGTGCCTTTGTCAGCCGCGTGATGAAGTGGAGTGGTGCCGTCATAGCAGCTGGTATTAACGTTTGCTCCAGCATCCAGCAAAGCCTGCATAGTTAGAAGACCACGCCCGGATTTGCCGCTAGCGCAATACAGCGGCGTACTACCGATCGGATCTGAGAAGTTTACGTCGGCTCCAGCAGCAAGAAGCTCCTCCACAGCTTCGGATTCGCACATGTCGGCAGCCATCAAGAGGCTGTTGTCCATGGTAGCTTGATCGGGCTTCTCCTGTAGCAAGCGCTTAACGACGCTTGCGCGACCATACTCTGCAGCCAAGGAAAGCAAAGTAAAACCATGTTCCTTCAATCCAATTTGGCTCAGCAAGCGCGCCATCGAATTCGTACTTTCGGAGAGTAAGAGCTCCAATATCTCGAGTTTACCTTCTGCTGCAGCAGTATGGAGCGGCGTCCAATTCTTTGAGTCTCTCGCAGCGAGAGATGCACCTTGTTCTAGCAGTTCGCGGACTGTATCTAGCTGCCCTGCGCGAACAGCAGCGTGAAGCATGCTCTCTTGGTCATGAAATTGGATGGCAAACCGAAGCTGGCTGGCCAGCTTGCCCGGTATCCTGATCGTGTCAGAAGGACCTTCGTCTGCAGTGAGACTTTCGTGACGGAGAAGGACCGATATGGTTCGTTCAGTATATGCTTCGAGTGTCGGTACAACAGCAGTGCAATGGACCAAAGCCTCAAAGTCTACCCCTTCGATTGTCAGAGCTCGCTCCACCATCATTACTGTTCTCGCAACCCCTAAATTGATAGCATCGGCGGAAGGTTGCTCGGATAGGATGTAGACGAGATTTTCCTTGATAGCGGCTTCGAGGCCCTGTATAGTCGCTTCGCTTTCGGTATCCGCCAAAACGCATTGGATTTGCCGACCTTGATCTCCATCAAGCTGAAGGTTGAGGATCCGTTTCTTAAATTGCGTGAAAGTGTGGACGACTTTGTGGACCTTGAGTACGTACCACTCACCACGCAAGCCACGCTCCTCCCAAGACATCCCTTTTCCTACTACGCCTTCCAAGCCCGTCAAGTAGGCAGGGGCCCATGCAGGACGTGTGCCCAGGCGAGGACAGCCATGGTACGTTACGATACGACTTGTATGAAACTTTTGGGACCTGTAGATCATCTGCATACCTTCTTCCCTGGTCATGCCCTCTTCCCATCGAAGTCCAAGGGTAGGGAAAAAAGCTCTTGCATAGTCGAGATCGAAGCCAGCTTTTCGTGTCTGGCAGGTATTTGCAATGTCCGGGATCGATACTCCAAGCTCATCATGTCTCTGTAGAATCGCAAACGATCTGTGCAGCTCTGTAATATGGGGGCTGTCGATGGCCACAGTCTTCAAGATCGCAGTGAGGTCGGCGAAATCATAAACACCCTGAGCTGTGACAATAAGTGCACGAGTTGCAAGCTTGATCTCCTGATATGTCCAGACTCTTGTGGCCCACTTGCCACACCGCAGCGCGATAGCGACATCGAGGGCCGTCTGCGGGTGAAGTTGGAGGACCAAAGCATCAAGAATTATGACTGCATCGGCCTTCGAGTAGACAATGGCCATTGTGTTGATGATGTTTATTTTGAGCAATTCGTCTTTTATAGTCAAGGTGGGGCCTCCTCCACCTGGGATGGCAAGCACATCCATCCAGATCCACTCTGCACCGGTCTTCTTGATGACTTCAAAAATCCGGGAAAGCTGCTTCTGCTGGAAGCCGCGCCCGTCTGGGTCACTTTGAATGCCTTCGATCCAGACGTGGGAAAGGGCCATGTAGCCCGTGGTGCGAAGTGACCACTGTCCTGCTGCATTCAAGCAAAGTGCCTTGTCTTCTTCTACAGCTTGTTCCATAAGTTTACGCGGAGCTTTAATCCATTTGGGTGATTCTTCGAAGATCTTCGATGTCCATCGCTCGAAATCAAAGTCCCAGTCGTTATCCACTTTATCAAGTTTGTCTAGGTCTTGTGATTTCTTTCTGGGCTTCTTTTTGGGAAGCGTGTCACGACAGGGACAAAAGTCCAGGTGAGGCCTTTTGACTCTCTCCCAGAACTCCGTAAGGAATTTGACGTTCGAGCTCGCAAATTCATTCATTGCGGCATTTTTCGCAGTAGCTGGCTCTACCCCGTGACGTAGGAGCAGCTCACGGATTGCATCAAACGATCGAGGCGCCATGCCGAAAGCTTGCCCTCCTGAACGTACTTACTAGGACTGGAAAGGGGACAGAGAGAGTAGATGGAGCAAGTAGATTGACAAGGAGATCATTGGAGGCGGCAAGGCATATCTCTTGTTACACACTCGTCAATAAGGAGGTCGCCTGCGGTTGCAACAACTGAAACTGGTAAGTAAGCACAGAGAAGTAAGAGGCCGAAAAGCCACATTAAACAAGAAAGGTGAGGGGAAGAAAGCGAGCAAAACTTAGAAGAAATGTAGATGTAGAGGTAAAGAAAGAACGAGGCTGATGTCTGAGAAGAGAACCGCATGATGGACGCGCCTGTTCGCAAATCATACCCACCTATCAGCATTTGGGGCTAATAATGGAACAGATGGCCTCTTTACCTTAGGTGAGGCAATAAAGGCTGCAGTTTTTGTCTTCTTTCAGCGCTCGGCGGCATCTCCCCCACTCTGCAGGATGCGATATAATCTCCCTCGGCGGGACACGCCTGGCACCTTGAACTCCTTCAAAGATTAAGAGTTTTGCACACTCTCCATCGAGCAACGTCAACTCTCAACGAAAGCAACCGTGAATGAGGATCGCAGCCTCGTTCGCTCGAGACCAAGCCTATCCCCATGTCCTCCAACCGTCCTGTCGAAGACGTCGCCCAACGCCACGGCATCACCGCTGGCCGCGCCCGCAAAGTTGCCTCCTCCGACCTCATCCAATGGCCTGCCGCAGACGTCGAAGCAGTCCTCAACCAGGTCCGCTGGGTAAGCAAAGACCGCGACCCCTGCGGCCCATGCTTCAACACCTGCGAGTACTGGCCTTGGTGGATCTGCCCTTCGGTCTGGCTCTTAGTCATCGGAGGTGCAAGCCTCGTGCTCCCAGTCCAGATCGTTGGCTTAGTGACTCTGCTCTTCCGCAAGCGATTTCGCATGATTTGGACGGAGCTACCGCGGCCGACAGTGGCCATATGGCAGTGGGGCCAAAGCATTTCGAGTTTTGTGAAGACGCCCGTGGGCCTGGTGCAGAGGGCTGTGGGGAAAAGGCTGCGCTTTGTATAAATAGATATGGGAGTTACAAGATTATGACTGGGGGTTACGCGGTCATGTCGCACGTATGGGGCCAGACGATGGGGTCAAACGGGTTGAAGGGCTTCGGGCCTGTGGATTTGAGTTTGAGGAAGCGAGGGATTTATTTCGATCATTTTTTGAAGTTTTTCATGCGGTGCAATGCGGAGTGGCTGTGGGTAGACGTTATTGCGATGCCGGCGGTTCTCGAGGATATGAGCAGTAGTGAGCAAGAGGAGGTGGAGAAGTTGCGTGTTGGCGTTATCAACTGCCTTTACAACATTTATACGCGAGCCGACAAGGTTGTCATCCTCGACAGCATGGTCCTGCGGCTCCAAACGGGTAGTGTTGTCGATGTGGGTCGCCTGCGGATGGTGGATCGCGTGCATGTGGATTTACCCAGAAGTCCGCCTTGCAAAGCAAGCTCTTATCAAAACCCAGGACAGCTTCGTTGACCTCGACGAGATCGTCGACTTTCTCCGTGAATCTTGCCAGAACGACCAACACCGGTACTACGGCTTGCTGAAACGCATAGCATGGCTTCGACCGAGACCTGGCGCAGGGCCGATCACAATGGAAGACATCTACCAAGGGTGTCTGGATCGGCACTGCAAGGTTGAGCTCGACCAGGCACGAGCTCTGTACCCGCTCTTGGATCTGAAATGGGAGGTTGGGTGGACTTTGCAGCAGGGACTCGCACATATCAAGGCGACTTTCCCGGAACAGACGATCGCTCTCAAAGACTACTGCAATTACAGAAGTCTAGAAATACCGGAGTGACGTTTTGGTATCCAGCTTAAGATGACAAATTCTTATTCACGCAGATATGGGCAGTGGCGGCCAAACATGGCGGCTGTGGAGGTCGTCGATGCAGATTGAGTCGAAGAGGTTGTCGCCGACGAGCTCGAAGGACCGATAGGGTTTGGGAGAACCAGAAACCCTGGACTGTGGGCAAGTTCATTCCTATCCCCATAGACGCCATTGTCTGTATGAGGCTTCAAGCGGAAAACGAATTTGGGGTTGGTATTATTGCTGGGTTCCCAGTTGATTGTCTAGAGGTAGCTACCACCGTCACAGACATTGACATTGCCTGTGACATTTTAGAACACAGTTCAACACTTCGGCAGTCGGTTTATGCAAATCAAAGGACTCACTGTCAAGGAGGATGATTCTGTCATAGTTATCGAAGCTTGTGATCCAGCGATCACATGGAGTTGTGGTGTTGACTAAACCTCAAGTCACTGTATGACTTGAGCCAACATAGAAGGTCTTATCAAAATCGCGGCGATTGCCATCAGGGACTATGCATTGGGTTCTCCTTGAACATCAGAGAGCAAGCTCAGGAGAGCCCCAGCTATCAGCACCGCATTTCGGCACGAGAGAAAGGACTTAGTGAGCTTTGTATCCAAGGCGAAGGAAAGAGATTGAACCATGCTAAGGTTGGGGACGTGACGTCAGTGTAGGGTGATGTTAAAACTGAGGCTTCGAAGATCGAGCCTTTCTGCTGACGGAGCGCTGTGCACAGACTCCTGCAACGTAGTTCGCACCTTGCCAGAAAGATCTCCTGGCGCTATTGTACTACATAGACGGTGCAAATCAGAGCGTTGTGAAGAGACATTAGATTGGGCCAGCTGCGCAACGTACAGTTTGTGTTTCCTCTGTTAGGCATTGTAAACAGGTGTCGAATCGAGTGCTGCAAGTGATGACAAAAGTCAGTGTGACAGTCCGAAGGTCTTGAAACCTGAGACTCTGAAAGTTGTCTTGAGTAGCCAGGACTAAGAGTCAGGTCAAGGAGGAAGAGGTCAATCGTTACGGAGCTATGAAGTAGTGTCTAGCAGGACTTCCATATACTGAGCCAACAATGTACCTCTAAATCAAATATAAGCTCATGGCAACGAGCTAGCTTGTCAATTGAATACTTGGCAAGCGCAAACGCGTCGGCCGCCAATTCACGCGCCTGATGACCTCATATTGAAAGAGCGTGACTCTACCGTCAGCTTCAACCCATCCTTTGATCTCGAAAGATCTTCAAACGGCGCAAATTCTCAATCTAGTGATTATGGCACGAGGACCACCACCTCAGCTGAGCGAATATGAATTGCAGCGTCAAGCTAACATTGCAGAAAGAGACGCCCTCCTCAAACAGCTTGCCCTCGACGCTGCTTCTGCAGGACTTGCGCCCAAACCCATTTCAAAGCCTCTAACCACTGCTGATAGATCCCACAAGAGGAAGACTCCGGCCAAGAAGATCAAAGATGAGGTCCTACCTCGGCGAACATCGTCTCGCCTTGCGGGCCTCACAGCAGACAGCGAAATTGCGAAGCGCAAAGCCGAGGACGAGTATGTCGCCGTGCAAGAGGCGGCAAGAGCGAAGCGGCAAAGGGTCTCGGGGGACTTGGACTTGAAGGATATAGTCGTTGCAGGGAAGCAATGGGACAAAAGTGAGAACTTCTTGGTCGATGTCGTCAACAGAGGGGGCAAGCCCTACGAGAGGACGTTTGGGGAGAGGGATGTCAAAGAGACATCTGACAAAGAGCTGAGAGCCTTGAGGGAGAAGATGAGTGGACTGGAACTTTATGATGGCTTTGAACCGAATAGTACGTTGTACCTAGTTTCAGGCACATGAGCCCTGTCGCTGAGTGCCAAGCAGGAATCAAAATCACACCGGAGCGCATCTACTCTCTTGGCTTCCACCCAATTGTGGACAAACCTCTCGTCTTCGCCGGCGACAAGATGGGCAATCTAGGCATATTCGACGGTTCCCAATCCGCTGCGGCGGTCAAATCTGAGAGTGTCCAAGCTGAAGACGAGGACGAAGCAGACGACGATGCCGAGCCTGCAATCACAAGCTTCAAGCTCCACACCCGTACCATCTGCGCCTTTCAGTTCAGTCCATCCGATCATAATCATCTCTACACCGCCTCGTACGACTCTTCAATACGCAAATTAGACCTAGCCGCAGGCCGCGCAATAGAAGTCTACGCACCCGCAGACAGTGATCTGGACGAACCACTCTCTGGCGTCGAAGTCCCAAGCACCAATCCAAATATGCTCTATTTCTCAAGACTCGACGGCGCCTTCGGCAAACACGACATGCGCGACCCAAAGAGCACAGACATCTTCCAGCTCTCCGACAAGAAAATCGGTGGTTTCTCCTTACACCCTCTCCACCCACACATCGTCGCCACAGCCTCCCTAGACCGCTTTACGCGCCTCTGGGATCTCCGAAAAATCACAGGAAGAGGAGAAGGACGCACACCTGCGCTAATAGGGGAGCACGAATCGCGCCTCTCCGTCTCCCACGCAGCCTTCAACTCAGCGGGCCAAGTCGCAACCGCATCCTACGACGACACGATCAAAATTCATTCATTCTCAAACTCAGGCTCCTGGGGCGTCGGCGCTACGCTCTCAGATGCCGAAATGGCACCCTCAACAACCGTCAAACACAACAACCAAACAGGTCGCTGGGTCACCATGTACGCCCTCTCCCCTTTTTACCCCTCTATTTCTCCACCACCACCCAACCCCCCCACTTTATCTACCCATCACCCAACTCCCAACCAACAAACATACTAACGAAACGACCCTCCCCCAGTCTCCGCGCCCAATGGCAACTCCACCCCCCAACCTCGATCCAACGTTTCTGCATCGGCAACATGAACCGCTTCGTCGACATCTACACCGCCCAGGGCCGGCAGCTCGCCCAGCTCGGGAGTGCGAGTATCACGGCTGTGCCGGCCGTGGCGATGTTTCATCCGCGCAATGAGTGGGTTGCGGCCGGGACGGCGAGTGGGAAGTTGTGCTTGTGGATGTGAGGGATGTTGGGAAGGGGTTGGGAAGGGGTTGGGGTGGGGGTTCGGGGGTATTTGGGGTGCGTAAGGTCGTACCGGCGTGTCATGGGAGGTAGAGTACCGATTGGCGGGTTTGAGGGCGTGCTAGGCGGTTTGGACGGACGTGTTGTATAAGCAGCACGACTGGATTAGTGCACGTAAGCAAGGACCTACAGACGACGTCTCTGGGGAATCTAGAGATATCATTGATGGGAAACTCGCGGAGACAGTCTTCATGCTCTATCACAGAGAGTCGCTCATATCTAAATCTACTACATTTGAAAAGGCCACTTCCGGCATCGCTACATCTATTCCATGTACATCTACTTCATGCATGACTTAAATCATCTCTCTGTGCTATCAAAGCACCCAGGATAGATGCCAACATCTCACCAATCCGAACCGTGCACTTCCAAACAAACCACTCACAATGAACAAGTAGTAACAGCCGCCAGCTATCTGGTCCCTCTTCCACAGTCAAATCAAACTCAGTCTCCATCCAAGAAAATGAAACACAGCAGCCAAACCCAGATCACCCAACAGGAGAATCTAGTGCGAGCACCCAGAGATCCAGAAGGTAGTGCAAGGAAAGACGTTGGTTTTAATGCTAGAGAGGGAGAAGTCGCCAGAAGCAAGGGTTCGGTTCTCAGTCGTCTAGTTCTATCGGACTCTGCTGTGACGCTCCGATCTCGACATCCGCACCGTCATCGTCATCGTTGTCATACAAAGCTTGATATCCCTCCGCAAGCCTCTGAACCGCCGAGCGAGGTCTTCGAGTAGGTGTTCTAGGATGTGCAGTCGATGACGCTGTGTGACTAGAGGTATATCTTCGCGTTGTGGTGGTAGTCCGCGTGACCCTCGTTTCGGAACGGGTGATCTGGTTCGTGATTGTGGTGCTGGTGGGTCTTGAAGCGGACAGGGAGAGACGGGATTGTGCGGCTGACGCCCGTCGGTGGGAGATTGTGGCTTGCAGATCGGAGAGGATCTGGTGGGAGGAGCTATTTTCAGGTTCGGTATCGGAGGACATGTCGATGACTTCTCCTTGCTGTGGGTGCTTGACGAGGTGAGAGTTCGAAGAGGCTGACAAGGGGTCGGCTTCAGGGGTAGGGCGTCGTTGATGGAGCGAAGTGTTGGCGGTGGTAATCGTCTTGTTGGCAAGCCAAGCAGTCCTCAGCGACATTCCTAATGCCAGAGCTACCGGACGTGCCACACTATTGCCAATGACCTTCCACTGATTGGCAGTCGAACCTATTAGTACTTCCTCATCCGGAAAACCCTGCGCCCGGCGAGCCTCCATAATCGTCATCAGTCTGTGTTCATCCCAATGAAGCGTTGCACCACTTCGTCCGTCTTGTGGACGAATGGCGGTCGTTACGGTTGGCATTAGTCCGTCCGGCTTCAGGCGGCTCCAGGTCCTACATTGAGCACTACCACGGACGGGGTTTTGCAAAGGGTATCCATCGATTTGAGGCTTACTCATACGGCCTCGTAGATAAGCCGTCATAAACGTCTGGCCATAAGGGAACCGTGGAATGTGGGAGATTAGCACTCGTGTATGGGTACTTTCAATGCGTGAAGTGCGATGGTCCGGATAGGGAACACAAATAGAGACCCGGGTGTCCCCAATGTAAGGCAGGTCGCTGGTAGCGTCAGCTGCCGTGACGTATTCGAAGGGAGTGACGGCAAATTGACGCATTCCAAAGCCGAGGCCATTGGCTGCTTTCCCGAGGCTTCTTTGCGTTGTCTTTGGAAGGTGGGAATGGGACAGAGCAGGATGTGGTGGGAGCTTGAGGCCTGGTGCTGCAATGGAAATAAACAACCTTGACCGGCTTTGCGGACTTCCAAAGCTCCAGGCATCAAGGTTGAATTGTCGCACTTGATATCCCATGCCAACCAAGGCACAAACCATCTGAGAGAAGACGTTCGCATTGGGATCTTTCTTGCCCGTCTTGGCCATATGCATGACGTTCTCAAGCAAAGCGTACTTTGGACGGTAGACATCGATAAAGGCTGCTACTGAGGCTACCATAGAGCAGTATTTGAGAGCTTCTTCACTCGTCCTAGCCATATTCGCAGCTGAATAGCCTTGACAAGGACTGCCAGCTGATATAAAGTCCACTTCTCCGACTTTAGCTATCTCATTCGCTGAAGATCCAGTCATTGCTTGAGCCAGGTAGTCGTTCACCGAGCCGTTGTATAGTTGTGTGTCTTCAGTGTCTCTCAAGTTTGCTTTGTAAGTGTGCATTGCACATGCGTTCCAATCGACTGCCCACTTGTTTAAGACGGCGCCCCCTTCTTCTAGACCACGGCCAAAGTTGCCACCACCGCAAAAAAGGTCCATGCCTTTCAGAGGTTCTTTGAGAGGCGGAGATCTCGGATCAAACCCTTGTATCAAAGTCTCTGGAAAGGGTCTCTGCAGAGACTCCAGCTTCGGCGAACCTGACTGAACCTGTCGGCAAGTAATATAGTACGCATCCGCAGTACCGTCACGGTTATAGGGTGCAGGTATTTCCCCATTCCTCAACTCTTTAGTGGTGTAGAAACGGACATGACATCTTCGATCCACGGCACAGGCTGGTAAGTAATGGATCTCGTCGGTATAGACCAGCTCGTTAGGTCTGGCTTCAGTGTGTCCAAAATCTTTAATTCGTCGCAAGAGTCGACGAACTTTTACCTTGTTTGAGAGACCTGACTGATCAAAGGCAACAATTTCGGCCGGTTCCAGGAGATTTTGGTTCCCTGATATTCCCGTTGTGAGTACTGAATCGCCTACGCAACATTCCTCCATCAACTCTTCAATGTCTGTTTTATCTGACACGGACTGATGGACACAACAAAAGTCTGAGTCCTTAAGCGTGACAAATGTCTCTTCATGGGTGTACTTCTGACGTACGACATATTCAGCATCGGTGTCCTCTGGCTGCGAGGAGAATGCCACCGAGACTTTGCAGATAACGTCGGTTAACTCAAGCTTTTCATCCTCACAGTTGCAATTGTCGGAGAAAAAGAGCTCATTTGTAATCGGGTATCGGCCCGTTGAGCAGGTTGTATCCGAGGGCGCATAAAGCCATATAACATCAAGAGCTTTTCGACCTTTAGCGTTTGTCCTCAGAGCTTGGACATACGCGAACCAAAGCGCCGCTTTGCCTGCCCACACCGTATGCTCATCCTTTGAGACTCCGACCACATCTCCGACCTTGATCTCGAGCCCTAAGTGCGGCGGAGAAGATGCTCCAGATTCCGTAAACTTCCGTCTGGCAGGATCGCCTTGAACTTCATAAGATTTCCCATCGCGCGTCCTCTTCCTGGGGGTGGTCTCCTGATCAGCCATTCTCAGATCGATGGCTAATTCGTCGTCGGTGTCTGAGATCAGGATCGATTGTAAGTCGAATGTCTGGTGCAACCCTTTTTCTTTACCCTGCCTCGCCTTCAGGACCTTGGGAGATGGCCTTCGGGGTTTCAGGAATCGTCCCCAAGATATATGCTTGAAACATGCGTAGACAAAAGGAGTCACCAGTGTTGAGTTTTCTTGGGATGTCTGCTTCTTTATTCCGTTGAGGTCATTGGGATGCACTTCGACCGATAGTGGATGCTTCTCAAAGGCAGAATGGTTTAGGTCCCGCGCCTGGTTCCATAAGAATTCGGGATTTGCGGCGATGACGCGACGGAAATCCGTTCCGCCATACTCAGCCAGCCATCTTTGAAAAGAGGAGTCTTGCCCGTGCAGGCTGTTGATCCAAGAAAAGAACCTCTCTCTGAAATCATGCAAGCTAACCTTATCATGATTGTCCAAGAAATCGACGAAATGTTTGGAAAGGTCCGCGAGCCACAAGAACGGTTGATGGTACCTCTCATATTCTCGAGCAGGTTGACCGAGTTGGTACCAAACACTGACCCGTTTTGATTGTGCTGTCTGAAGCCATATATTTGATCCCACGGTGTGTTGGTCCGTGTCCTCGTAGTTACCGATCGACAAAATCTCAAAGGGTACTTTCTGCACATATCGACGCAGGGATCCATGACAGAGAACTCCGTCAAAAAGATAGCCGTGATGGCCTCTTCGAGTTTTAAGGTTATGTAGCGATGTGAGCTCATCGGGACGTGGTCCTTTGTCCGGCAGGTAGACAGCAAACTCCGTTAAGACAAAAGAGAGGTACGGCGGAGCGTCAGGTTCCGCAAGAGCTTCGTCACGTTGGTCATCTGCTGGAGACTGCCTAGAGAGATCATCCTGAGAATGAATCAGTTCGTCGATATGACATTGTCTTGACTGCGTCGTATATAGCAACGTACCAGAAACTCTGACAGGACATCTTTTTCTTGTGCTATGGGCAGGTGAGGTCGCCATCCCTCGTACTGTGACTTTGGAAAGACGAAGGAGGGCAGACGAATTCCAGAGAAGCGGGATATCTTCTGTTTCTTCGGTGATAACTCCGTAAGCTCGAAGGCCAAGTCATCTCCTAGCTCGTCCTCGAATTTTTGTTCCTCGACATTTGTCTGGTCCGCCTCGAGCTGCAACCCGCCTTCCACCCTCTTTCTCTTCTTCGTCGATAGCAAAGATCTGCCAGAAACATGTGTAGTAGGCAATTCACCAGAGAGGTCATCTGTAGAGGATCGGGGCGAATCTGAAGCGTTGAAGTGGCCAATGCTGTCAGCACCTGACTCCATGGGCCCTGCAATATGCGGCAAGTTAGACTTCAAAGTACTGCTATGGCCAAGGGCTGGACAACTCCAAGAGCTGCGGTTGGGACGATTGGGCGCGAAGAAGATCTCGACTTACCTGCAATGCTTCGAGTAGGCATCTTCTGTGGTAGATGTAGATTCGTGTGGAAGTTGATAGGTTTTGATAGGGCTGTTGTCCACTTTGAAAGCTCTGCTTACAGCAACGAAACCGGTTCGTCGTATTTCATCGCGGTTTACTACAGTCTAACACGCGTCGAAACTTGGCCTGGGATCTAGCAGAGCAACAACATTGAAAAGCAAGAAAAAGAAGGAATTGTACAGCTCGAAGCAGATGGTAGAAGCTCCAGAAGAAGCAAAGTTTTCTAAAGCAAAGTTACGGTGCGCGACTGGAGAGTCGGAATGTAGGGTGAGCTTTGAAAACGCGCTCACAAACAAAGGCAAACGAAACTGTGGCAGAAAAGCGGGCCGAGCCGCGAGCGGTGAAGCTGAACGGTGAAGCTGAGCAGCTTGCGGCAAAATAGAATCATCGTATTGATTCTGAATGAAATAAATAGTAAAGGTGAAACCCCTATCATGAACAAGATAGGGTTTCTTCGAGAAAGATCCTGCATGGCCTTTGCCTGTAAAGTCCAATATGAGACGACTCTGGCAGCTGGAGGGCTTGAACCGATATGCCTGGAGCAGGGAAACATTGCAGCATCTCTGATAAAGAAGACCAATCCTCAGAGACTTCGCAATTAAGACTGTAGTCTCTGGAGTGAAAACGATGTAAGAGCGGTGCTGTCCGAACTTCTGCCATTGTTAGGTAGATCAATGTGGGCCAGCACTGTGATACGACTGAGGGAACGGCTCCTCGGGCTTTCGGCTGTTCGCCGCTCAGCGGTGATTGGACTGCACATTGATTTTATTTAGAGCCTCCTGGAAATAAGAGGGTCAGCTAAAAGCATTTTATTGATCGACTATTGAAGAGCAATGAGTACGAAGTACGTTTCACGTAGCCCGCGCAGTGCTATTCAATGTTGAGGTCACAAACCGATCGTCCACATGGCAGCATGCGTCTAGAAGAGCCATGTGAATTGAGACGTAATTCCTGTCAATCCAAACTACCTTCTTGAAAGCTCTGCACAGCATGAATCTTCAGGCAAAGTGAAAATAAAAGTACAGCTTTCTCTCCCAGCCAAAATAGGATTGACTCTACTGATATCTGTGTAGACTTAATCGACCAACAGGGACAGCCTTCAGTGATTCTCTCTACCGACAGAAACGAACGTTTTGACCGATCTGCTGGATGCTCGACTTCGCACTAAACCATGCTGGTCCCAATGCCTGAAACAGTCGTTGCGCAATCTGCTTGTGGTCATCCTTACAAAAGGTTCCCAAAAGTCAAAAAAGCCAATCAACACAGAAGACTTGGTAATACCGTGCGCGTCTAATCATCTCCATGCTGGTCATTGCACATAGTATTCATACTTGTCGCTAAATTCCGTCTCTTCTGATTCTGCAACACCGTATCCAGTCCACCGATCTGGGTGCCTAAGCTTCGGAAACCAAGGCCACGGCTTCCCGCGTAGCACGTACTCCTCCAACTTCCAATTGTCGAGTTGTCCTCCGCAAATGTTCGTGTGGGCCTCATCGGTGAGGTTCTCCACTGCTAGGTGCTCAAGGAGGCCTCCACGGAAGCTGGAGAACACTGATTCCCATGTTCCGTCACAAACCCTTACCCTGGCCAGATTAACTTTGACCAGGGACGGATGACGATCGAAGAAAGCGGTGAGGTTTGCGGAAAACGCATATGCTCCCGCCAATGATAGGGCTCTGAGCCTAGGCCACTTGCAATGAACATCGTCGAAGATCTTGCAGAAGCGCTCCCAAAACAGGATTCCGTCCATGACCTCGATTTCGAAGATCTCTAGGCGTGACGCACTCCGTACAAACCTCGCCAGAGAGCTGTCATGAACAGATACGGCTCAGCTCAAAAGTCCACCCATGACAGCTATCGAGAGTCTGCTGAGATGTCCAAACGCTTGACCGAAGTTGGCGAAATCGGCGTCCATGAACTTATAAGAATCGTAGAAGCTTTGGTTATCTGCAAGGATCAGATGTAGATCTCGAGGGCGGACGCCTGAAACAGTAACAGCGCGGTTAAGAGTAGGGAACTGCTGAGGCGACCGTTGATCCTCCTTCACGAACGCATAAGAAGGTAAATGTGTTTTGACAGCGATGCCCCAAAGTGAAGATGGGTAGTCCCCATGGTGCTCTAATTCCCCGGAGTCCACATAGCTGAGTTGAACACCTTGTAAGTTTGTAAACTTCGTTAGCGCCGCTGCAAGTGTTGCCGTGGCCTGGTCATGACGCCCTAGGTCTTCTTGATCTTTGTAGAATTGCTTGTAGTGGAGAAGGCCAGCTTTGAGTTGGTGTGAAGAGAATGATCCTGTCGGGAGTCCAAGAGCTGCGCGACCATGCTCGGATTCTCTGACGGCTTTGCGGTATGGTCCTCGAGATGCGAGCTCAGGGTTCAGGAACGGACCAAATAAGATGACTTTTCGAACGTGGAAGCGATAGACCGGGTGCTGTGCTATCATCTCAAGATTTTGGAAGCTCTTTCGCTGTTGGTAGATGCCAACTTCCCGGAAGAGTCTCAACGGTCCTGACTTGGCGAAGCGACGGCAGCAGAGACGGATGGACTTGATGTCATGGTTGTCAAGATAATAAATGGTTTTATCAAGGATTTCCCTCGGAGCATGCTCCATCTTATGACTGTCTGAGGGTTACACCGTGCTGAGTCAATCGTGTCTGGGAGGTGTAAGGCGGACCAGGACCTTGTGGTGGAGCAAGTGGTTTGCGGAATGTGTCCGAGGTAGGTGTAGGAAGTAGTTAAGGTAGAGCCATCACTTTAACACAATCGGTGTTTGGGGTGCTCCCGTCAACACTTTCGTGGAGTAAGCGGCAGCTGCTGTGTTTGGTGCCAGACCGTACAGAAGCATCTGTGCTTGTGCTTGATCCTGATCAGTGGTTCCCGATCAACTCCAGAACATGAATCAAAAGCTCAACAGCTACAGCCAAGAAGACGGTCATTCGCTGAAATGCAGAGCGGACTGCTTTGCACTTTAAAGCTTGGCTAAGGGTATCAGGTGTAGACAGACGCAACCAGACGGCTGCCGAAACGGCAGCAAGATAGTAATAAAATGTCAATGGACCGAGATTTGCATTTAGCCACCGACCGGCAGTTCCCTACCGCTGCACCGATGTTTGGAACAGACGTTCCAATGTCTTAGTGTAGTATATCCCGAACACCTCCCAATGCAATAGATTAACCCGGAACAATTATCTCGACCTTCACCCGAATATTAGTCCTCCCACTGCGGGACCGGCTCCTCCCCCTTAAGCATCTGTTCAATGTTCAATCTCGCGCTGAACACCACATTTTCTGTCGTCCCTTTCTCTCTTACCTCGCCGCCGCCCCCATATCCCTGGATGTCACTATCCCCCGACATATACCCCTTACTCTTATGATGGAAGAAATAGGCCGGAGTAGCGCTCACACATTTCATGCCATACAATTGGTATCTACAGAGGTCGGACAACGAGTTGTCAAACGGACCGGAGAGGCCATCGACCGAGAGGGCATATAGCACCTTTTGCGCACCTTTGTACGAAAGCGCATATGCGAACGTGCAGATTGGTCCACCGGTGCTATGCACGAAGCGTGTGTGCTCAGGATAGTCTTTCCAAGTTTGAAAGCCTGTGATGTGATTGTAGCTTGGTACTGTAGGATCGTTCTCGATTATGTACTTTCTCGTATCTGGGTCGGCCAACTTAGGTTCAATCATGTCAGGAAAATGCTCACCGCAATGGCCCAGCCATAGAAGATCCCATTCGCTGCCGTAAGGACTATCCGGTGCGGGCGAAGAAGGAGAGTTGAGGATCTGGCGGGCACCGGGTGCAAATTGGGAGAGCTGGGATTTGACGTTGACGTCCCAGTCCATGTCGTCTTCCATGATCAAAGCCGAAGATAGACGGTTTTCTAAAATTGCTCGAATGGCGTTCATATGGCTCCGCCATGAGCCAAGATTGGTCTCCCAAAGTATCGTACGGTTTGTGCCCTTCGCAGAAATCAGCGATGCATCGCCGAGTCTGACAGCTGAGATGTCCATACAAATGGCACTGCCTTATCTGGAATCTCCTCCCCCTTGACGCCATCAATCCAGTCTAGCTTGAAGCCTGTCAAGCTTGATGTCACTGTTAATGCATCCCGCTTATCTGTCCGGTCTTTCAGTCCAATGACATAGATCCTCTCGAACTAAGCAACCCATTTGATCAGCCATCTATCATCAGAAACAAGAGCTCTCCACCATCCCATATTTTTGCCACCTTATTTACACAATAATCCACCAGAATGGACTCTTGAAGCGCTCGAGGATCTGCTCACCCCAAGTGTCTCATTCCATACACTCCTTAGACCTTCGTTTGCCGGGCTCGTATGGCTCTGGGCACCAAAGATCTTCGACCGGTAGTGCGCAGCTTCTTCGGGCCGGTAATGAATTGCACTCGTCACAAATATTATCAAGATAACGATGGCTCCGACTGCTACCGCAATCGGGCCAGGCCTTGGCGTGAGCATGGCACAGCTGGGAGCGACAACAGAGGGACGGTTCTGGATGCTCAACACTCTAGAGACTTGCCGGTATATATTGTCGGAAAAGCAACAGAGGCAATAGCGATCATTAGGCACACGCACAGAGAAGACTGAGTTGGAATCAGGGTTGGTTTCCGTACAGTCGTGGTTAGCTCTCAGGAGGATGAGAGTTTCGGCTGATCGGCAGCTAAAGCCACATTACCGTACTTGTATTCTTTTCGTTAGCTCATTTCTCAGACGCCACACATAGGATAACTTTGGAACACTCCCGGCTTTCACGCTCATTGAAGTACTCGTAAGATATCTACACAGATTCTGGTGTCATTGGACAGTCGCAAGACGTAGACACAGCATTCTAATTGAAGAATTCAATGGGATCAAATTGAGGTTTCTGGGCTGTGAATTAAAGATCTATTTAACGACTAAAGCAACAAGAGTCCTCTGTAGATATGGCATGCTCAGAAGAGTGCCGTGTGTGCTAGAGCAAGGAGCTAGAAGCAGATGCTGCGCCAACGCAGTACGCAACGAATGGCGTGAAAATGCGTTGGATGCGTGGACTATAATAACAACGCCATACAGATTCTTCAAATCCTGCCGTGAGTTGTCCACCATATGAAAAACACGACAAGTGCGATGCCAACGACCAAATTCGGAGATCCTGTAGGACAGACACCCATGAAAATGCCACAAACCCGCATTCTCTACAAGCGTCTCTTCTTCGCAAAATCAAGTGTAAGTGAAACAAGCGTCTTTAATAACGCCATTGAACAATAAGGAGATTCTCTCATACAGCCATAAGCTCTTCAGTATAGTCATCAAGCTCAATAATCCTAAACATGTCTCCCCATTTTGAACGAAACTCTCCTCTCCTATATGCGCCGCTGGTATTTTGCATGAAACTCACAAGCTCCACTTTCCAACCCTTCTCCAAGGCGCGCTCAACCATTTTCAAAAAGCCTTGGGAGTACTCGGCTTCCGCCGCATCTCCCGTAGCAAGGACCATGGTCGAAGGCTTTTTTACATCAACAATGCTTTCCATCATCTTTAAGTGCAAAATCTCGTCCACAGCCTGCTCAACCCATTTCTGAGGAGCATACATAGCGGTCGTTTCAGAGCCGCTGGACTGCCCGGAGGTGCCATTTCCGTTGAGATATTTCTTTTGACGAGAGGTAAGCTCCTTCGCCTTGTGTACTCTGTCGAGTATGTTTGTTTCGTAGCCAATCTGTTTGGCTTCATCGATCGTGGGGAATTTGTCCGAACCGACGAGGACTCTTTTTGCGGTCGGGCGACCTCGCTCTAGAACAAGTGCAAGATTGTGGAAAGAGAACGGGACGCGAGGGGTCCGAGCAGAGATAGGCATGCCGCGCGAGACCTTCAAAGAGTCGTGGAATCCAATCATAATCTGGATTCTTGTTAGCGGCAAGCACCGTTCATCAAGCCAGACGAGGGCTTACATTTGAGACGTCAACAAAGACATGGATTGCAGAGTCTCCCAGAATACCGTCCATCTGTACATCCTGTGAAATAGCTATCGATGAGATGTAGTCCTTCTCTGCTGGAAATTTCTCATGAAGTCTCAATATCAGGTTTGTTTTCTTCGCGGCTGCCGGCATGAACCCTTGAGGTCCAAGCTGTGCGTTTGGTGGCTGCCAGCTCGAAACATGTTGATACTGGTTTGGAACCGGCCAGCCATCACGATTGACGAGAAATGGGGGATACTTGGGCGGGGAAGTCGAACTTGGTGGAGTGGAAGAATAATGTAGGGTAGAGTCTCGGTCACCATGCTTGGTCCCGTAGAGTATCTTGTGGATGATGGCCCTGCGATCTGGGGAACGTCGGAGATGCTGCAGCTCAGTGTCGGACTCCTCATCGCTAGTGGTCCTGATGATTGGCAAAGCACCGTAACCTGTATGTTGTAGCTGTCGAGCGAGTACCTCTCTATGTTGCCCTCGCTTGGTTTTCTTCTGCCTTTTGCTCAATCCGGGAGTTGTACCTGGTCGTCCTAATTCGTCGTTGTCTTCTAAATCTGCTCCCTGTAGCTCATCTCGCCATCTAACAACCTTGGCGAGCGGGTGTTTGCTCTCCAGTTCGCCAGAACTGCCCCAGCCTCTATCCGGTAATTTGCGTCCGAGCGCTAGACTTATAGGTTCGACGACAGGAGGTGGAGTGTCCAACGGTTGTCCAAGATAGTTCCACAGCTTGTCGAAGTTCCCGAGCCTTTCGGGGCCGCCATGTCCGCCGCCGGCGTTCCCATCCGCTGTCCCAGCTACTGTCAATGATGATGAGCCGCTGTGAGGTACAACTGGTCCATCTCTGCACGATAAAGAATAGATAAGATCAATCACAGGTGTGAGATCCCACACATGATCTGCTGCTTCCGACCGCATGTAACGCAGCCCAAGGTTGATGCAGCCTCCCGGATTGCGAGGCTGGATCTATTTGCTTGTTTTGGAGATTGCTGAAAGACTGCCTCAACAATGGTCAAGAAGAGGAATTGAAAAGCCCGTAATTTGATTGAACGTACGGTATAACAGGCTCGCCAAAGTCTAGTTCAGACGCCATGACCGCTGTTGTAAAAAGTTCTGTGAATTGAACACCAAGGTGAATGGAGGGGCAAGGGCAGTTAATGAAGAGGTTCTAGCCTTCAACGAGTCACCGGCAGGCTGCGGTCCACGCACTAGACCCAGAACAGATAAAGTATAAGTCTAGTATACCCGCAGAGCCTCAACCCAGCCAGGTACCAAGATAGGTCTGGTACCTTATTGCTGAGCATCGTACCAACAAGCTACATACATTGAACGTTGACTGGACTCCTTCTTCGCTCTTTTGTAAAGATTTTTGGGCTGCGGAACCTAAACCACCACCCATCTTCCTCTTCGGACCTAATGGCCGAGTCAACGTCAAATTGGATTTCGCTGCCCGAGCATCTCTGTGTTCATTACTCATTATCCATGCCACAGCTATACCTCTGTCTTCATTGCAGGTCATAATTCGGATATCATCTGTATCCTCCATTATCTCGCACCAATGGGAGTTGATGGCTGCTATTGTCAAGTGTATGGCGAATGAATCTCTCCGATGCAAGAAGCCCTAACTATTCGATGTCGTCATAGTCGTGTGATTGGGATCATTTCAAAGACCACGATTCCTCGTACTCGGTTTTTCTCTGCTGAAGTCCGCAGCAGATCCCAATCAAGAGAAGACTGATATCTCCACCTCACACAGCAGCTTCAAGAGTGTACACCCGCTCTAGCCGTACGATCTCTCCTGTCCGCGTTTCCTGTGAAATGCGTTGGAGCTGTGGTGCTGTTCATCACATAATGCAAGCAGCGTTAGCCTATTAAGTCAGTATCTGCAAAGGCACAATAGCTCAAATGCACACAGTCAACCTGCCAACACCTGTAAATCTCGTGACTTGCTATCTCTGCAAGAGCATGTTAGCATATGTTCATCCTGTAGTAAGTTGTTAGGAGAGGATGCGGTGCGATATCATTTAAAATATTGCCCTTCTAAGACATCAAAGGATACCCAGGGTCCAATCAATTGTCAAGCTCCGATCAATATGTGTCACTTCAAACTCTGCAACCAGCCTTGCACCAGTGTCAGCGAGAATCCATCACAAGTAGAACACAGTGTTGTCGTGTTGTATCTGTAGCTATTGTGCGGGCTATTATCATCATGCTCAGCTACTACTACAGGTTGCGCGCATGACATCTGGAGTAGTTGAGGTTGCGAATAGGCAGCGACTACATAAATGCCCTACAGACCTCCTTTAATACATCAATCCCATTACAGTTCAAAAATCACAATCCAAGGACTCATCCAGACGCCATCTCAAGGGCAGCAATTATGTCTGACACAGGTCGTCGAGGTTTTCCCTCTAATATGTCTCCTTATAACCCAGTATCTAGTCGGAGATCTTGTTGATGGGATGCAACAGACGCCAAGGAGCAATCCACTCCTAACTCCTTCAAGACCACGCAGGAAAAGCTCAACAAAAGTATGAACAACAACAATAATCGCACTGCCCCGTATGTGATCAACCTCATATCCCTTCTATGTGGTGCATACCCTTACTGATACCGCCAACAGTGGCGATCTGAACGATAATATCGAGTCCACCTCACAGGGAGTACATGACAAGTCTCAGCGTAGCTCTGATCAGGAAGTAGCCCCACCATGTACTGATCTCCCTGAAGTTAACCTTCAATCTGCATCGGCGAAAGCTGATATATGGCTGCAGGAGTGACAAAGTAAAGTGTTCTTTGGGCATGAACAAGAACTAGACGGCCCGAACCACAGGTTCGCTTTGACTGTAATGAGGAGGAACTCAGCAGGAACGGATGGCGGATGATTGACGGGCGGTGCTTTATACTGAAGACGCTGTTTGCTTTATGTACCATCGAAGAATAGAAGGAGTTCAACACTCTCACTAAAACGATATTGAAATGCGGATGAGTCATGAATTGGACAGAATTGTACAGCGATAGCATATCTCCGTGCAATAGTACTCTGGTCACAGCGTGGTCCTCAGGTTGACCAAGTAGGGCCATGCCTGGCTTCGCTGAACTCTGCATCCTTTTAGCAATACTGAGACGTTTTCCATCTAATGGTATATATATCATGGTGGCTTCAACGCCCTCATGATCCATTCGTACACAGTCCACTATCAAAGTATTTAGTGGTAAGTTCAGCAGCGATTCTCCATGGCAGACAACGCACCTGTACAGCATTTACGATGAAAGCTCTGACGCTGCAAACTCCCAAGCCACGAAAGAACACACGGATGCCTTCGGTCAGATACGCCTGCTTGGCAATCTCTATAGCGCCGCGCGGTGTTGTGAAAGTCGTCCCTCTCTGTTGTGCTGCTACGAGCAAGGATTGTTGCTCTAAGTTAGTTGAAAGGACTTGCGTTTGGACACGAGTCTTGATAACGTCCAAAGGGAATATGGAAGCCCACGTCACTACTCCTGCGAAACCGCCGCACAATAGCACTTTCACTGCTCTTTGTCTGTCTGTTTCCTTATGGCTCGTCATCCACTGCTTGCTCAGTTCGTATGACCAAAAGCTATTATCTTCAGCTGCAGAGCCCCGTAGACTACAATTTTGCTGACTTGTTGATTACCTACTAGAACCCATAGCCTACAGCATCTCGGATACTTGTAACACCGCCACCAGAATACAGGCCTCTCACGCCTTTATTTTTCCATATCTCCTTTGCAACAATCCATGAGCTTTGCCGACTGTGACTCAGCTGCGTGCGGCATTTGATCAGCTCCGTAGGCGCTGACACTACCCACGTTGCCAGGCCTCCCGCAGCACCCGCAATCCATATCTTGGCGAGCCCGACACCTGTGAGATTGGTCGGGTCTCCTGCAGAAGAATCGAGAAGTATCAAACAGCGATTGTATGAGACGAAGAGGAGAGCGTTGAGAGCGCCATAGCCCAGGATAGGAGCTGTCACGCCTGCGAAGTATAAGCATCTTAGAAGGGCGATATTCTGATCACACAGCAGGGCCGTACCCTTGATCAGGGAAGACGTATTCTCGAATTGAGCCGTTATTGACTGCGGTGAAGAAGCCGCAATGGTCTCGCCAGCTTGCAAGCGGACCTTTAGTAGGTCAAGCGGATTTCCAATGAGAATCCCTGCGGCACCGCTGATGTAGCCCGCCCAGAAAGTAGAGGTCATGACTTGGGAAATGACAACAATTTTCTATAGTCTACCTATTGAAGTCCATAGCTCATCTTGCAACAGATCATTGTCTCCATAAACTGGGGACATGTTTCTAGATTTGCCGGTAAAACTTAGATTGTCAAGTTTGTAAGTTTTCGTAGTGGGGCCGAGGGCTTATCCATCGTAGAGTTCGAGATCACGTGCTTTGGTGTTTGTGACGCGCTGTGAAGCTCCTAAGCTACGCGACGACCATTTGCCTCTTCAACGCTTGATCAGCGGACCCAACAACGAAACTACCGGAACTGGGTGTTGATAGGAAGTAAGGCCAGCTGGATTGATATAGCTAGTGCTCATCGATTGAGGCTTTCTCATCCATGTATGGTTATACAATGCAGCAGTGGCAAATGTTCACAGCTTACAATCGAGTAGGCATCGACCAAAGACGCTCACAGCTGAAATTAATAAGGAAACTACTCCAGCTTCCCAGAAAGCTTCTCGACTCTACGGAGGTGGACCACAGTCTGTAGATCGCCTGATCAGACCCTTCAAGTGTCCTGGTACTGCAACACCGACTCGTGCCTCGGAGAAGCCTGCTAGAAAACGTCGCAAGATCAGCTATGCAGACGCAGACGGAAGTGTTGAGGACGGAGACAAACCATGGACGAATGAAGATCGCCTAGCGTTGGCGAATCGAGACGTCAACAAATTTCCGGTCTTCAAGGTCAAGGACAAGGACACTACGTTTCGACAGCGGTTCGCAGTTCCCCTGATCAACAAAGATACTGGAAATTACAATGCGTTTCGTCCTGCACCGACCCTGGGAATGAGAACAGGTGCGGTCTTTATAGCCAAACCGCTGCATGATCCAAGTGGGGAGTTTGCAATTGTGCTGTATGATCCGACTATTGATGACAAGCCGGTGACGAACGAAGAGACAGTAAAGAAGAGTGAAGAGGAAAAGCTGAAGCTCGATGTGCCAATCATGCACAAGAGCTTGGCTGACATATTGGGCCTGAAGAAGCAGGTAGACGATCACCCAAAGATACCGGTAGTCCTTGATCCAAGGCTGGCCAAAGTGTTGAGGCCACATCAGGTAGAGGGGGTGAAGGTACGCGTCTTAAAACGGCTTATATATGTAATGCTAAAGACGCTAACCTGTCCGTACAGTTTCTTTATCGGTGTACTACAGGTCTGATCGACAAGAATTCTAACGGTTGCATAATGGCCGACGAGATGGGATTGGGTAAAACAGTGGGTCACAATAGCTGTTGAGACGATTTCGGTTCTGACTGTGGCAGCTTCAATGTATAGCATTGATGTGGACTCTGCTCAAACAATCCCCCGAGGCTGGCAAGTCTACGATACAAAAGTGTGTGATTGCTTGTCCGTCAAGTCTGGTCAGGAACTGGGCGAACGAGCTAGGTACATCTACGTTCCCGTTCCTTCAGATGCCTCTTTGACTGACGTCGGAGTAGTAAAATGGCTCGGAAAGGACGCCGTCACCCCCTTTGCGATCGATGGCAAGGCTTCGAAAGCCGAGCTGACCTCGCAGCTTAAGCAATGGTCCATCGCCAGCGGCCGAGCTGTGGTCAGACCAGTTCTGATTGTTTCGTATGAGACGTTACGGCTGAACGTCGATGAGCTTAAGAATACGCCCGTTGGCCTTTTGTTATGTGACGAAGGACATCGGCTGAAAAACAGTGAAAGTCAAACATTCACAGCGCTCAATGGACTCAACGTTAATCGAAGAGTTATCCTGTCAGGAACTCCCATTCAGAATGATTTGTCCGAATACTTTTCACTCCTCAACTTCGCTAATCCAAATCTCCTTGGTACGCGTAACGATTTCCACAAAAAGTACGAGCTACCCATTCTTCGTGGTCGTGATGCCGCTGGCACAGATGCAGACCGCAAGAAAGGGGATGAGTGCCTGGCAGCGTTGTTGACTTTAGTCAACAAGTTCATCATCCGCCGCACCAATGACATCCTTTCCAAGTACCTTCCAGTCAAGTACGAGCATGTCGTATTCTGCAACCTAGCACCTTTCCAGATGGATCTCTACAACTACTTCATCCAAAGCCCTGACATCAAGAGCCTGCTCCGAGGCAAAGGAAGTCAACCCTTAAAGGCCATCGGGATGCTCAAGAAACTTTGCAACCACCCTGACTTGTTAGATCTCTCGACAGATCTGCCAGGTTGCGAGGAGTTCTTTCTCGATGATTATGTGGCAAAAGATGCAAGAGGCCGGGACCGAGATGTTAAACCATGGTACTCGGGGAAGATGCAGGTCCTGGACAGGATGCTTGCTAGGATTCGGCAAGATACGAACGACAAGATCGTTCTGATTAGCAACTACACGCAGACTCTTGACATCTTCGACAAGCTTTGCCGTTCTCGGGGCTACGGCTGTCTTCGTCTCGACGGTACTATGAACGTCAACAAACGACAGAAGCTAGTGGATAAATTCAACGATCCCGAGGGGGAAGAGTTTATCTTTCTGTTGAGCAGTAAGGCCGGTGGGTGCGGTCTCAATCTTATCGGCGCTAACAGACTCGTACTGTTCGATCCAGATTGGAATCCCGCCGCAGACCAGCAGGCTTTAGCGCGTGTCTGGCGCGATGGGCAGAAGAAGGATTGCTTTGTCTACCGCTTCATTACTACCGGCACAATTGAAGAGAAGATTTTCCAGCGCCAGTCGCACAAGCAATCTCTATCATCATGCGTTGTCGACTCAGCTGAGGATGTCGAGAGGCACTTTACGCTGGACTCTCTGCGAGAACTGTTTCAGTTCAAGCCTGACACTACGAGCGACACCCATGACACGTTCAAATGTAAGAGATGTAAGCCGGATGGGAGACAGTGGATGAAGGCCCCCGCTATGCTCTACGGAGACACGAGCTCTTGGAATCATTTTATCAATGACGGCGAAACGGGTCCGTTGGGAAGAATTCAAGATCTGTTGCTAAGGCAGGAGACGGCGAACAAAGTCGTCAGTGCGGTTTTCCAGTACATAAGCCATTGAGCAATAGCCTCGCTTTGCTCCGTACACAGTCCGCTAGCCTGGCTGAGAGCTGCCCTTTGCATCTCTCTATAGATGGCTTGAGCCTGATGAACGATCGTCAGGCTCACAGTCCCTAAGTAGAGCTGAGAATGAAATACCCCGTCAAATGAATGCGTGCGTAAGGTTAATTTCTGTCCATATCAGGCAGACACCTTTACAGAAAGAATCCGCTTTCATTAGTGACTTGATCAGTGATTAGAACTCTGGGCCGATGGCATCCCCATCCTTACAAGGTCACAACACTGATGTTAAAATTTTATTACGGCACAATCTATTACAACCCAAATGATTTTTAAGGCTTCCATGTCTATTTGATGGTCTATAATTCCGTTCGTAATTAGTCACATCCACTGCCAGGGACTTGGTTGCAAAATACTGTATATTGAAGAAGGTACATTGTTACGGCAAGGCAACGCAAGACAGCGCAAGGCAAGCTGAAGATTGTAGATGTCTCGCCCCTCGGCGTTGGATGCAAATGACAAAGGAAAGGAAAGGCAGGAGATGGCTCACCATTCAACCTCATGTCCAAATGGCAATTCGAGCCACCCGTGTCCCAGAACATTCCTCGAGTGCATCCAGCAGAGATCGAAATTTTCATCCTCGCCGTTAAGGCTGTACGGCCTCAGCGTGTGCGGTAAAAGGCTGTATATGCCATAATGGTATAGGGCAAGGGCATTTTCGTCGAGGCCCGAAGTGATCAGCTGCATCTCGTAAGGCAGCCATAGGGCAAATTCCAAGGCGAGATCGGCGAGGAATTTGGGAATGGTGTCGAGGTCCGCAGCGATTTGCCGCTCGTCTTGACGCCATTGGTGAGGCCAGAGGAATCCTGCTTCATATGTCAGCTTTGTGCCATCTTCAGAAGGGTGGATATTGCTGATGGAAATGAAATTTGTGTCTGCCACGTGCTTGATGAGCACTTTTGCTATCCAAGAGTCGAAATTCAGCTTTCTGGGAAGAAAGCTGAAGAGTCTTCGAAGGAAATAGTCACTGTAGACTGGTGAGAACTCCGGAAAGTGAGGAGTTTCAGCTTTAGTCTCATCAAAATATTCCTCAAGGCAAGTGACCAGCCGTGGTGGTCCGTCGGCCACTTCGTTTTCCGAGACTCTTCCTTGTCTTGCAGGCCAAAATGATTCGAGCTCCTGCAGGAAGCGATTGTCCCTTAAGTCCTCAGGGAGATCTGCCAAGGGGTCATTGTATTCCAAGAAATCCGGGTGAGGGCCAGTGCCCTCCACGGGCTCGCCATCTCGAAGTCGAAGGTCATCCACGATTGTCTGGTAGGCGTTTGAATAGATCCGCGAGGGGATGTCACCTTGGTGGCACATGTTGGCTCCTAGAGTTCGCTAGATGGAATTGTTTATGGAATTGAAGAGATCAATATCGTACATAGCTGACCCGTGGAACATATTATATACAGCTTACTGTTGCATTATGCGTCTTTGTACGCGAAGAAGACAAAGCCATTGTTGGCGATGATCACATAAAGAAAGTGAGGAGATGATCAACACTCTAGGGCACAAGACAAAGAAGCCATTGATCTTTAGACAATGCCGAGATATCAACAACAAAGAAAGTGCTCCACAATGTAATCGTCGCAACATTTACTCATGAATAAAGTTGGTCACATACAACATAGATACATAGAGCTTTGATGAGGTCTTTTCACATGCGGCCCGACGCCGGAGCGGCACACTGATTGGCCGATGGACCAACCCCCAAACAGGTCAGTAAACGCGTTCCAAGATCTCTTGCCCAGCTCCATCGATACGATTTCTTTTTGACCGATTCTCGTGCATACCTTATTTTGTGATGTGCATATTACTGTGATGTAATTAAATAACAATAATTTCGCACCTGCTGTGCAATTGCTGCCCTCATCGTACGACCAACATCACTGGTGAATACTGCCGTCGCCTATGACCTTGGTCTTCCCTTGACGCGCTGCGGAGATGTGAGGAGTAAGCAAGAACTGAACCATGGACCAGTCTGTCCAGCGCTTGCTCAGTGACAAGCTGTATGACAAGAGGAAGCAAGGCGCTTTAGAGTAAGTCAGCTGCCACCAGCTGCGAGATCTCCAGGACTGGCCACTGAAGAAGCCTGCAGTCTAGAAAAACTCGTCCGAGACGCAAGCGCCAACAAGGAATACGAGAAGGTCCGCAAGATCGTTGAGCAGCTGTGCCATGATTACGCGTACGCTATCCATCAACCTCATGCCCGGAACGGCGGTCTGATTGGCTTGGCTGCTGCATCAATTGCCCTCGGCTCTGTAGGACAATACTTCCCAGAGCCATAGAATCAGAACTGACGTTGATTTTAGGAAGAGGTTGCTCGATACCTACCAGAGATTGTTCCCCCTGTTCTTGCCTGCTTTACCGACCAAGATGCCAGAGTCAGGTACTATGCTTGCGAAAGCATGTACAACATTGCAAAGGTCGCGAAAGGGGAGATACTGTTATTCTTCAACGACGTTTTTGACGCTCTGTGCAAGGTGAGTTTTTTTGGCGGACCTTCTACGGTCACCATATTTACATTGCGATCCAGCTCGCTGCAGACTCAGAGCTATCTGTAAAGAACGGAGCCGAGCTCCTTGACCGTCTCATCAAGGATATCGTATCCGAGTCTGCCGCAACATACGTGTCTGTTCTACAAACCCCCGAAGAAGCTGTAGTAGATCCCGACTCTGCTGCAAACTCCGCCGAGCCTTCCCTAGACCTTCCTACGGCCTTCTCTCTTGCTCGATTCATACCTCTTCTCAAGGAGCGGATTTATGTCATCAACCCTTTCACGCGTACGTTTCTTGTATCATGGGTCACGTTGCTAGATACGATTCCGGATCTAGAACTCGTGTTCTACTTACCGGCTTTCCTTGGTGGTCTTTTCAGATTCTTAAGTGATCCGAATAGAGATGTTCATGTCGCTACACAGGGAGCTCTGGAGAGATTTCTCAACGAGGTTAAGAAAATTGCTCGAATAAAGCGAGGCATGGAGGAAAGCCGCAAGAGTCAGAGCGATAGCAAGCCCAAGAACTCAGCCTCGAGCGATAGTGCCAGCACGCACACAGAGCAAAGCACGAACAATGAGAAGCGGGAAGATTTGAGCCCAGATGAGGAATCGGCTATAGCAACTGATGCTCCTGCTGTCAATTCAGACGGCGATTGGATTCCTGGACAAGATGTTCAAGTTGACCATCCTGCCATTCTAGAGATTCTCGTCACTTTCCTAGACTCTTCATCAGGTCTGACCCATACTCCGGATCTTGCGAAAGGACTAATACTAAGATCTTACATGCAGAGGAGGAGATACAGCTTACTGCACTACGTTGGATAGACAGCTTTTTTGAGATCTGTCCCGAGGACATTCTGCCCTTCGTGCCACGTCTACTATCCCAAGTCCTGCCCGCAATGGCAAACGAAGTGGACCAGGTCCGGCAGGCAGCCAACCGAGTCAACACATCTTTAATGGAGTACATTGTCTCTCTATCTGAAGAGACTGCTCAGGAAGACCGCCGCCTTTCTCCCCCGGCGCGTGTCCCCACCGCGGCCCTTAAAGAAGCCGATGGCCTAGGGCGGCGGCCCTCTACGCCTACGCCTACGGCGAGGCCTCCAGCGGCTCCTGAAAGAGACGGAGTTGAAAAGAAGACCGAAGAAACACCGACCCCGATTCTTCGACCTTCTACCTCCCCTTCTCCGTCGAAACCTAAAGCTGACCTCGACTATGCTGCCGCAGTTAGTGCACTAACACTACAGTTCCTCAATGAGCACGAAGCGACAAGAGTGGCTGCTCTAGCGTGGCTGATCATGCTTCACAAAAAAGCGCCCCGCAAGGTCCTGGCAATCAATGATGGGACTTTCCCAGCCCTCCTCAAGACACTATCAGATCCTTCGGAAGCTGTAGTTACGCGTGATTTGCAACTTCTGTCACAGATTTCGAAAAACAGCGAAGACGGCTACTTCACCTCGTTCATGGTCAACCTACTACAGCTTTTCTGCACAGATCGAAGGCTGCTGGAGACCAGAGGCAATCTGGTAATCAGGCAATTGTGCGTCAGTCTGAGCCCAGAACGCATATATAGGACATTAGCAGACTGCTTGGAGAAGGATGAGGTACGCTTTGGGCTTTGCTCAACGTGATGTGTCGCTAACGTCAGCCTAGGACGTCGAGTTTGCCAGCATCATGGTCCAGAACCTTAACAATAATCTCATAACAGCTCCGGAATTGGCAGATCTACGAAAGCGTCTGAGGAATCTGGAGAGTCGGGTATAGCTCCGTAGCCCCGCGCGACAAAAACAGTTGCTGACCTCGAAAAGGATGGTCAGACGTTCTTTGTGGCCCTCTTCAGATCCTGGTGTCATAATGCGGTCGCTACGTTCTCGTTATGCCTACTTGCCCAAGCCTATGAGCAGGCCTACAACCTACTCCAGATCTTGTATGCAACACATCCGTACTCGGGTTTGAACATGGCTAAGAATCGCAGTGCGGAACTAGAGATGACCATCAATATGCTCATCCAGATTGACAAGCTCGTCCAACTACTGGAATCGCCTGTCTTCACCTGTAAGCCAAGAACATTACTCCGTCCTCTGCCTGACCTGAACTGATCAAACATATTCACAGATCTCCGTCTTCAGCTCCTCGAACCGGAAAAATACCCTCACCTCTACAAATGCCTGTACGGCTTGCTAATGCTCCTCCCCCAATCCTCTGCCTTCGCGGCACTCAAGAACCGCCTGAACAGCGTCAGCGCAATAGGCTACCTCCACATCGCCCCAAGAGCGTACGTCTCTTCTAACGTGTCTTCCTCCCTCTCTCATTTCCGTCAGAAGAGCACTGAAGGCCAGATTGGTAGTACCCCGACTCCGACATCGTCGACCTTTGATCGACCCAACAGACTGAAAGCGAGGGAAGAAGGCGTGATCAAATGGGTCGAGTTACTTGACAAATTCAAGAGTGTCCAGGAGAAGGCGAGGAGAGCTCAAAGGATACAGAATCGAATCGAGGATGGTAGTGGTGCTGCTCAGCCTCCGGAGCTAGATGGACGAGCTGTGGGAGAGGCAAGTCGAAGGGATAAGGCGATGCCGGATGTGCCGAAACAGTCGTTGAGACCGGCGTCGGCGGGAAGTGTGACGCAGAGACCAGCGGCCCCGGGCGCAGGACACAAGCCCAAGTCGAGTCTGGGGAATTTCGGGAGGTTGACGGGTGGTGTTGGGGCGAGAAAGACGAAGAGATGATTGACGAAATGTATACTTGCGTTGCTGTCGCATTCTTTTTTTCGGGATCAGTGCGAGGTAGATGGATTTGTAATATATATGACATTGTCTGTCTTGGCTTTTCCTTCATATATCTCCGACGATGATGATCGTTGTAGGCAGGTTATAAAGCATCAAAATCCTCCACCATCGAGAAGAACCCTAGATAAATACATGGAAGCGGCGCGCCCACAGATCCCCAAAGTCCCCAGATATCAACGACCTAACCCCTCAAAACACCAACTATATAGCACAAGCCATCATCATCACCCCCTCTTTTCACAGAAAACACCATCTCATCTAGCAACAGCCCTCCCAATCCCGTCCCTCCCAAACTCCCTTACCCTCACAATCACGCTCGCCCTCTTCCCATCTTTCCCATCATAACTGCTATTACTCCCCGTTGAACTTTTCGACGTATGTGAAGCAGGAGAAGAAGGGAAGACGTATTCGCCGTCAATGTAAACGGCCGAGCTGGTGAATGTCGTGCGGTGCAGGCGGCGCGTGTAGCGTTTTTCGAGGCGGATGATTTCGATTTCTGTTGCGGGAAGAGGAGGGGTTAGTGCGGGTGTTTGACAGTGGGGCGGAGGGGGCAGAGGGGAACGGACTGGATTGCAGTTTGTCGAGGAGACCCATTGTGTGAGGCGGAGACGGATCGGATGGGTGGAGGGGGGAGAGGGTTATGGTGAGATGGTGAGATCCGGGGCGTCGTTGTTGAGTCGTTGATGTTCTTCTCGAGAGATGGCGGGGAAATGAGTGAATGGATAGGGAGGTCGTTATCGGGAACTTTTGTGTGATTGTGGTGGAGGTGGGCTTGCAGACGCGGCTTGATGCAGGTCAACCCGGTAGATTCAAGGAGGTCCGTGTCTCGGTGTGTCAACGAGCGATTTCTGCCCACCTCTCGCAGCTCTGTAATTGTGTCGACGTGTTGTGTGAAAAGAAAGAAGAGACGTGAAGACTGGCAGGGAACACGATATGCAACGGTGCTTATCTAAGAGGTGAAGGCACGAGGAAAGAAGGGGTTGAGATCCCGGTCCAGGCGAAGCGAGCAAGGTATCTCATGCATCTTTATCTGAGACGTTCAGTGATAAAAATCAGAAAGATATGGTTTGTGCGCGTAAGCGGAGAACATACTGCGCGGATGAAATCAAACTTGCTATAGACGTTCAATGAAAATGATAGTCAAGGCTAGTGTGATTTTCGCTCAGAAGGGCCTAGTACTCGGACTCTCTTGTTGGAAAACGTTGAACGTTCTATAGACGTTCGGTGAAAGTCCGTGTGATTTTTGCCCAAAAGGGTAGCCCTTTCTCCCGAAAAGAATAACGTCGTTCTGTAGACATTCAACGAAAATCTGGGAAGCGGGTTTTGATTCATGCAAGCAACCTCTGGGCCGATCCATGACATGGGTCTGGGACTTTTCGAATGGCGATATCACTTCACTCTACTGGCTCCAGACGTTGGACATGTAGATGACTTCAAAGGGGCTGATTGGTTCTCACCATTGTGATAGAGTTGATATCGTTTTGACTTTGAGCAACGCGTGCGACGCTTTTGAGTGTGTGTCTAGTATCTCAACTTTTCTGAAAACAAGGTTCACCATTATTGTATACAATGTCTATCTGTTATGACCCCTTGTCCGTGGTGTCGACATCCTCCTTCGTCCTGTCGGCATCCGCTTCATCGCCGGGTGATGTCTCTTGTGCTGCAAGCAACGTGATCAGTACAAGTACTGGTGCGGTTGAAGGAGATTGAAAGACTTCAACATACCACTCCAGAGCTCGGAGTATACGCCTCCGGTATCTATCAGCTGACTGTGTGTGCCACTCTCAGCAACCTGACCTCCTTGCAAGACAATAATTTTGTCACTGTCGAAGATCGTCCGCAATCGATGTGCTACGAAAACACTGGTTCGTGCCTTCTCTTTCAAGATGCTATTGATATTTTGCAGCAGTGTCTGCTCTGTGTGAGTGTCCAGTGCGGAAGTCTAAAAACGTCAGTTTCGACAGGTAGGTTATGGGGCTGCAGTCACTTACGGCTTCATCGAAGAACAGTAATGGTGGATCCTTCAGTATCAATCTTGAGATAGCTAGCCGCTGCTTCTCCCCCCCGGATATCATCATGCCTCTCTCTCCAACCATCGTGTTGTATCCAGCAGGTAAGCTATCAACGATCTCATGGATCCGTGCTCTTTTGGCAGCTTTCCTCACGTCTTCTGTCGATGCTTCCATGTTCCCGTATCTGATATTATGCTCAATCGTGTTGTTAAACAGCGGCGTGTCTTGAGGCACGACTCCAATAGCCTTCCTCAAGCTCTCCAGACTAACGTCCCGGATGTCTTGACCATCAATCAGAATTCTCCCTTCCTGTACATCGTAGAAGCGAAAGAGAAGACGAAGAATCGTCGATTTTCCGCACCCGCTTGGGCCAACAATAGCGACCTTTTTGCCGGCTGGTATGGTAAGATTTAGATTCTTGAGGATCGGCCGGTCTGGGTGGTAGCCAAATGTCACGTTCTCGAAGACGATCTCACCACCCTTGGTGAGCTGCAATGGCCTTGGGGTCGCCGGTTCCTTGACAGCAATGTTGACCTTTTGAAGATTGAAGAGCGTCTCCATGTCAAGCAAGGATTGCCTCAGTTCCCGGTATACGGAGCCAAGGAAGTTCAAGGGCACCGACAACTGGAAAACGAGCTGGTTGACCATAACCAGATCGCCTACAGTAAGCGTACCAGTGGACACACCGTCAGCAGCTAGATACATCATGGCAGCTAAGGCGCTGGAGAAGATGAGATTTTGACCGGAATTGAGTAAAGAGAGTGACGTGGTGACTTTGATGGAGGCCACTTCGTAGGCCTTCAGAGCCTTGTCGTATCTGCCAACTTCATACTTTTCGTTATTGAAGTATTTTACAGCTTCATAGTTGATCAGCGAGTCAACAGCTACCGTTGCCCCTTGATTGTCTGCAGCGTTCGCTTGTTTTCTGAATTGGGTACGCCATGAAGTTGTGGTGATGGTGAAAGCTGTGTAGGCTACCATCGTTGCAGCAGTGATTGCTGCGAATTTGGCGCCATATTGATACGTCTATGTGTGTCAACATTGCTATTTAAGACCAGTTGAACAGCTTCCCTACCAATATGCCACACACCATGGTTATCTCCAGTGCTGTCGGGAGGATATGGAACACCATCGAGGTTAGTAGAAAGCTGATACCTTTCGTGCCTCGATCCATTGCCCTAGTCAAACCGCCTGTTTGCCTCGAAAGATGGAAGTTGAGATCTAGCCGAAGCAAGTGTTCAAAGACATTGCATGCAACTCGTCGAATGGCCTTCTGGGCAACACTTGCAAAGATGGCATTTCGTAGCTCCTGGAATAGTGCAGCTCCAATCCGTGTCGCTCCATCTGTATGTGATTGTCAGCAAGACGCTGATGTAGACAAGGGCATTTCATACATGCCACTATCATTGCGCCAGCAACAGTCCATGCTGTACCGCCGACGGCTAAGAAATCAACGTTCATCGAATCCACAATGCTCTTAAAGTAGAATGGTACTTGTACGTTTAGTACCTGTATATTCCTATCAATTATGTTCTGGACATAGAAAAGATCACAAGTACCTTCGACCCAACTAATAGCGCCAATGCCGTTCCCACCCTCATTTTTGTGCCAAGATCATCCTGTACATAGTATTAGAGTGGCCGTAATTAAATGTGTACCACGGAAGTACTACCTTTGGCCACAGGTACCTCGCCATTTCTTTCATGATCGCCCAATCTGCCTTTCGCTGCTCTTTATTCGACACCGTCTGCTCTGTCAAGAGTGCATCCGTCTTTGGTGGTTCATCTCGTCTGGCTGCTGGTGGCTTCTGTACGCTCTCAGGCTTCACACTCTCGACCAAGTCTACCTCTCTAGGAGACTGTTGCTGAGCTTTGTGTTGCGGGGGTCCTTCCCTCTTCAGCCAAGGATTGGAGGTGAACACTCGAATGTTCGATCGCTTGGGTAGAGAGGAGTAGCGCCATGGTAAAGAGGGTGTGCAAGGACGTCTGAGCAAACGCGCAGCGCAGCTGGTAGATTTTGGCAGCTGGCGAGCCAGCATCATGGCCCCTCCCGGCACCTTTTATGCCCTAATGGGAAGCTGTATACCAGCACGCCCTCATATTCCAAGATCAAGCGCAGGTCTCTTCTCAGATTGGCGTGCCCTGATTGATAAGCTAATTGTACACCTCTGGAGCTCGTCTGCGGAGTCGATTTCCTCACGAGCTCATCGAACAACTCGGCTTAAGAGGCTGGAGAGTACTTCAAGGGATTGTAGCAAAGCTGGGCGGCATTGAAATTGGAGTTCAAGTTGTCAGCAAACGTCTCCATGCTCGCCAGGTGCATCATCAGTGGGCTGCATCGGCGCTAGCTCCATGATTTTCCTCCGCGCTGTTTGGATGAGCTCCGCCAACCACCGATGCCAACAGGGACCCAACAGCAATGCGACGTACTCTGTTGGAAGCTGTGGGCATACCTGTGAAACATTCTGCAAGATGTAGGGCATCATGCGCAAGCCAGGTTCGAAGGCGATTCCTCCAGATCAATGCGACTCCTTCCACACCATCACCAAGCATCGATGTTGACGCTCTGTCCAACGCTTCAGCTACCTCTTCTGCCGACTCTCCAGGTACGTGAGAGCACAACGTGTTGGAAGGCTCGGTGCTTGAATGCTAACATTGATGGCAGATGCGCGCTTCGAAGTGCTAGGCTCTCCCTACTCTCTTCTCTCCGTTTCATTGTCAGCTTCTCAAAATCTGTATACTAGGCGGGGAACATTAGTTGGCGTGAGCGGGAACGCAGAAAATGTGAGTGGATGTGATGGAATTTTGCTTTGGTCGTGCGCAAGCTGACGGGTTATGCAGGCAGTATCAACTTTGTCAATACTCGAGCCGTTCCGGCGAGCAGTCCTCGGAATTCCATTCCTTTACCAACGAGTAAGTTTACATGGGTCAAGTGTATCGAGTAAAGTCGCTGACCATTGCTAGATATCATCTACTAGCCCATTGACCGCTCTCATCTCCACGAAATCCCCAATCACCTCCTTTGCAGTGGTACAGCTAGACGGCACCGTAGACTGGATGGTTGCACAGCGGCAATCATTGCTTGCATGGACCGGCCACTCGCTATCTGTTAGCCCCACGATCAATGGGAAGATGGTGCGTCGGCTTGGCAATTACAGTGGTGTATACAAGAAGCTGACTGTTGAAGAGCTTGGCGCATTGGGGTAATTCTCAAGTCACAGGCCGAGGACTACTAGCTCTGATAGGAAAAGGGCAGGTCTATCAGATTAATCTGAAGGCGGGAGAAGAATACGTTGCTCATCCGAGGTATGCTAGCTTATTGCCCTACATGAACTTGACAGCTCATCTGAGGGTTGCAGCAACGTGGTCGCATACACAGTCACGCAGCACCCACCACTTCCCTACCGACTGAAGTCGTCAACTCTCCGATTCGAGATCCCCAGCATCAACATAAGCAGCCTCTTACCAGACACCAAGTTCTTCCGAGTGATGCGCGAATCAGGAACATGGCAAGGCATCACGAAATTCCTATTCAACCTCCGAACATGGTCAAGACGAACAATCTGGGGAGACAGAGTACGCATTTCTCTCCCTCCATATCAAGCACTAACCGCCACCAATGCTCCCTCCGTTCCCCTACTTCTGCTTACACACATTCACTAGCTATTCCTCCAATTCCACGGCCCAACAACCATCCTCCTCCAATCCCGCGCCTCCCGACTCACCGACGTCCTCACCGCCCGCGACGTCAACGAAATCGCAGACACGCCCGCAGGCGCAGTCCAATCCGCCGTCACACTTTCAACCCAAAGAAAAGAAGACGGACATGGCTCGCCATCACTGGATGCGCCGAAGCAGGCTACGGACACAGCCACGCACCTGAGCGTCGCGAGTGTTCGGCGGGATGGGAAAGTGGAGTTCAAGGACGCGGATGATTTCAAACCCTTCACTTAGTATTTGCGCTACGTGGAATTGGAGCGCTGTATGTATAACAGTACTGGTATTTGAGTGGAGTGGAGGTTGTCAACACTACTCCTTCACAAAACTATTCAAGTCTTCAGTCTTCTGCATACTAGGTTGGCGATCATCAGAAACTACCGCATATAGAGTGAGCAAAAACCAAGGTGATGATCCCGCAAAATCCAACGTAGACACTCCATTCTTATCAGCCACTCAGGCTTAGCCAGGCCATTTCCGCTGCGTGACCGCTGCCGGTACCTACCGCCACCGTTCAAGCACCGGTCACGCTGGAAAACCCCCTCTCAACCCACCCGTTACCGTTACCGTTTTCTTTCCGTTTCCTCTTTCCTGCACACCGAGTCCGAGACACGACTCCAACGTAGCGTCCCGATCCCTTCTCCTCGCCTCACGTATCTCGTCGCAGTGTACGAGTCCGAGGAGCTAGGCAGTGTCCACCCCTTCATCAGGCCATCACTCGGGAAAAGAACGGCGCTATAACCTATCACGGTCATACCAGGATACTGAGACACCGCGATCGAAACATCTACCGAACAAGTCACCCATCTTGAAGGAGTGACGACGAGAAAGCGAGATATATATTCTGGGGATGGTCGGATCCAAGAGCTGCATATGGGGTATCTATCTATCTATCTGTTCAACAAGTGCAAGGACAATCATAAATAGAAATAAGAATTAGGATAAGGATAAGGATAATGAGAAGCATTACACCTAGAATACCGCAGACGGTGAGATATCGTATACATGCTGACGGTTCCCCAAGTCAGCTCCGACGACGGTGCTACCGCCGCTGGTCAGGTGGCACTCAAAGAAACTCCGCCCGATATAGTACTGTGTAAGAGAATAGCTGCTTCAATACATGGCGTCCCACGATGAATTCTTCCCCGCCCACGTCTTGGCGTGCGCGTTTCCTGGATGTGCTGCCACGTTCTCGATGTCGATCATCGTCATCTCCTTCCAGCGATCATCGTCCTCGTTCTCGGTCGGTAACGAGTGAAAGCCCGACGACCCTGTATGTTGATGGAAACTCGGCAGCATCAGTTCGGAGGACTCTCCTATTGCCGTTGAAGGCTTGAAGTCCTTGATGTCTTCGCCCTCGTTATGATGTGCGGCATCGTCGTCGGTGGCTGCATTTCGTTTGCGCATCTCTTCCAAGGACTCTTCCACGGGGTTATGAAGAAAGGCGAGAAAGCATCTCCATTCGCCTACGATGCGATCGATAGTGTTCTCTCGACCTTTGGCCCTTGTAAGTCCGGGGTCTTCTGACGAGCGCCGTTCGATCAGTGGGTTGCCGTCCTTATTCGTTGCAATATCCGGCTTCTTCGAACCGGTCGAGGCACGGGTCAGTGCTCCCGTGTGATGCCGCCGGTGAAGACGGTCAGCCTTCGCTCCGAGCAACCAGTGTCTGATGCGGTTGGTTCCACGTTCCCAGTGTTCGCTGAGGAACGCAGCCAGGACTGCTAGGATAACAGCTGCGATGGGTGACCACTGTCCTATCAGCCATGGGTCTTCGCTGTCGTGGTAGTCCGTCAGGGTCAGCTCGATTGCGACCACGTTGACGACGAACAGAATTGGACAGACTATGAGAGCGAGGACGGCCAAGGTATAAATTAACAAGGCAAAGAATTGCGCGGCATATCGTCGCCATGGCTGGAGTTTGATGGGCCTTGCAGCATCCCATGACTTTCGATGTCCGGCAAGAAACCGGAAGACGGTGTTTCGAACTTCATGTGGTGTTTTCTCCCCGAACAGGATCGTATACAGACCTTGGATGACAACGATTGGCAAGGCGATGAATGACGTCTGGGTGGCATCACCCACAAAAGTTTCGAAGGCCTGATTGCGATCCTTGCCCCAAGTCTGGTTCATATTCAGAAGCAGAAGACTATCCCGTCCTCTAAATTGGGTTCGGTGTCCAACATGTTCGGAGTTGCAAGGATTGGAGCAGTTGTATTCCTGTATGAAGGTCTGATTCACAAAAACCCACGGCGTCTCTGTACCGAACTCCGTAGCGTTTACTTGACGGCCTGGGTGGCACATCGCCCAGTTGAAATCCGGGGTAATTGGATCTTGCCAACCGTACAAAAATCCATATAGCGCGCAGAAGAAGCCAACACTGACGAGCAAATACCACCATAAGATGATGGGCCTCGCGTGCAACTCATGCCGGATTGTCGATGACCTTGTACATGTTCAGCCAAGGCAACGAAAGTAATAGGAGATGTTCATACCAGTTGAGCAGTGGGACAGCAAGTACACACCCAGAACTCAGGACTGCCCACAGGACGACCGCATCCTCTTCTCCCTCAATTTGTTTTGCTTTGTACCACGCGAGGCCCATAGCATGCAGGGCAGCTGTTCCGGAGTACGTCAAAGCGGACGCCAGCGCGCCGGCGACGAGCCAGGGAGACCGACGCATGACAAGTGCAAAGACTATCAGAACGTAGAACAGAGCTCTGGGAAGGATGCAATATTGACCGGAGATAGGCCAGGCGCAATTGACGTCGAAGAAGTTGCTACTGTTGTAGGTAGAATCCAGGTAACCTTCCATGTCAACAGTAGCAGAGGAAGACATGGCTGCGGTCGTCGGAAACGCGCAAGCTTCACGGGAAAGGGCCTAAGAACTCGACGACAGCTTCTGCGCATGAACATGTAGCATAAGAGAAACGAAGAATTTGGTATTCTTCTAGAGATATAAAGCATCATAATGAATCTGTAGAAACGGACCCCAAATTACCACCCCACATCTGGAGCTGTCAATCCTATCAGAAGGCCTGAATGCAGAACGACAAGCAGCAAGTCGTGCCGTCTTGCATCATATGGATATGATGGCTTGTCCAAACAGGCTACAGTTGGCGTGTGCGGCACGGGAAGTTGAGTGGGGGCCGCCGTCAAGCTGGTAAGGTAAAGTACCCAGGGACCTTGTTTCATGGCACGCATACAGTATATGTATTACTCGTCGTTTAACATCCTACTTACCCCACATATCGACTATTCAGCTATATCACACCGCTCAATTGCACCTCGTCGACGTCGTCATACCGCTCAATTGTCTGCACCTTGCTGTCAATATAACACACCGCTCCATTCCGAAGTCGGCGGCCACCTCTTCGCTGTCAATGACAGCTATTAGGAAGTCGCCCATCTATATAGCTAAGTGGGAATCCATTGTGTGGCATGCCTTGCTAATCAGTATCCTTCTTACAGGTGCTCTACCTCCACAATGGGCCCCATTGTCCTCAGCCAGGAATACAGCAGTCTGCCAGCCTTCAAGGACGCCTTGAGGGTTTGGGCTATGGAGAGACACTAGCAGACCACTATGCGAGACAGTGACAGTCTTCGGACCTTGATGGGATGTCGAAGCAGTCTCAATTGTCTATTTCGTATACGATGCACATACGATTCAGATACAGGAGTTGCCACAGTCGTCCGTCTTACCCCCGAGCACAATTGCCTTGGGACTGCTCCTACTGCATGAGGAGAGCATAGCAAGATGTCCTTCCTGGTGATTGCTGTGCCCAACCTCCTTACAATTACTACGAAAACAAATACAGCAGCCATTGTCGATGTTATACGCCGACATCATAGAGGTGTGATTGCTCTTTGTCAGACACAGAAGGTCAAGCAATTGCTACTCTGTGATGATTTGACCTCACAAACAGAGGACTTCAATTGACTTCCTGCCTATATTCAGCGTCTTATCGAGGCCAACGAGGATGTCTATACGGATCTGGATATAAACGACTCTATCGGCCAGTTTCAACGCATATTTATATGCTCACAGACTGCAGCTGGAAACTTTGTCTTTCGATTGCCCTTTATAGTCATAGACAGAACATTTTTGAAGACAAGATTCCAGCAAACCCTTCTGCTAGCTGTTGGACGAGACCCTAACAATGAAACCCACCTTCTAGCATGGGCAATTGTGAAGTCTGAAAGTGAGACCTTCTGACGATACTTCTTACAGCATTTGAAGACTGCTATTCAGACCTCAATGCTACGGATGTCCGCTGTACATTGATTAGTGATCGGGGCAAAAGAACTTTTGACCGCAGATGATGAATTCCCTAATGCACATCGAGCATACTGCTGCTTCCACATAGGATTGAAGCTTGTTAGGCACTTCAGAAAGCAGTCCATTAAGGACGTCTTCCTTAAGCATTTGTGTAGGGCTAAGAGCAATAAGCAATTCGGCTTCCATATGTGAAAAGTTTTCAACTTAGGTATGTCATACGTCTTTGTCATTTGTTTACTATGAGGATTCAATATAGAATTATGACTAACATCATTGCAGAAGGTCAAGAACCTGTGAACTACATCAATTCAATTGACTCTGCTCTATGGTGTCTTCGTGACTTCCTCGGCCCTCAATTCAGTCACATCACGTCTAACATGGTGGAACAGATGAACGACCTACTTAAATTCAACAGGGAGCTGTCCACTTTAGCCCTCCTTGATGAGATTTGGTCTCGCCATACACACAATTGACATCAACGACATGCTGCAGTAATGGATATCTGGCGCAAACGGACACATTATCAAGCCAAAACCATTACTCCCTACGCTACAAAGCTGCCCAATTGCAGCATGAAGTATGCCAGAATGAGTGTCATTCGTCTTGCTGACAGTGATCAGTTGATTGAGGCCGAAGTCTGGCAGACAGATGCACGTTGTTAACATAGCTAAGCAATGATGCACCTGCCGAAGCTATCAGGATGCCCTATTCCCATGTAGTCATGGCTGTGCTGCTATTCTGAAGGCCGGAAAGAACGTTTTGGACTATGTGCCCTACAACTATACCTAGTGTTGCCGTCTGGTCGAAGTTTTAAAACCCGGCCCAACCCGACGGGTCAGGGTCGTAAATGAATGCCGTTTTTAAGGTGCAGATGGCCAAGCGAGCGGCAATCATTTACGACCTGGAACTGTACAGGCCCGGCGGTCACGCTAACTATACCTGGGAAAACAGTGACATATGCTATGAGGTACCTGTACACCCTATCCACATCGATGATCTCCTTTCCGAGGAAGGGGTTCTGCCGCCGAAGCATAAGAATCGAGTGGGGAAGGTGCAGAAGAAACGAAAGCAGATCGGAGATGAATGGGGTTCGATGGGCAATCAATTCCAGCATTGTCGACGATGTGGTGGATGAGGACATAACAAGCGGACCTTACCTTTCGCAAGAGAAAATCACATGGTTGAAGTCATAGTTTCTATTAAACAGTCACAAAAGCATGTGTTTATTGATTCTATAATGCAATTGCCCTATGTATTCCTATATAACTACCTCACCGACTCCACTAAGTAGGATGTTAAACGTGTCGTATGATCGAAAAACATATGCAACAGGACCGTAGGATCAGAAACGTTTCCTCTGATGTATCATTAAAATGTGTGTTTTTACGATCTCAAACTTCCAATAAGTACGTGCCTTGAAAGGTTTCTTCCCATAACATCTTTTCGGAGCATCTTCGTCGCTTGACGGAAGAGAGTTCCTGGGGATGGGACTGAAGCCCGCCACGCATGTATCAGCTAGGGACTATGATGACGATCAGAGATATCATGTTCTGACCTGCTTTCTTGTGGGTTCAGCCTTTCTCGCAAAAGTTCTGAGTCCCTTGGCAGCTGCTGTGTGTGGAGACTGCGAAAGATATGGGCGCTGCGGTCAGCCATGATGGTCTCAGGCATATGGTGTATTTCCTTCTAGGCTTCTTAGGCAATCTGGTGGAAAGCGTGTAGTCGAAAGCGCCAAGGTCCTGCCGGGCCCGTTCTTGGTGTTTCAAGATGAAAAAGGGGTATGATGCAGGCATCGCTACGAGAGATAAGAATGATCGGAGTGAGATGAAAGGAGAGGAAAAGGAGGATATGGGAAACGGATATTTAAGCTGCTGTGTTTGACTTCGGACTTACCATTGTTTACATCGACTACGGGAAGGAGTTTATGGGTCGGAAAGGCAAGTATCCACTGTGTTATGGTGCTCTTTCCAGAAAAGGAGGGTAACCTTTGGGATGATGAGCATGACTTTCGACGAGGCGTTGGTCACTTCGAATACAGGAAACCGAGTGTTTACTGTAGGGGGATACTCCTTCTATAGAAGGACGACTGACCTCTAGGATGAGAGACACCTTTGAGAATGCTTGAACCAAGATTCAAGAGATACCGTCTCTTTATTCCATTGCGCTTGTTCATTTTTAGCACCCTCGCATATTTCTACATCAGTAAGAGGGTATTTATCTGGGAACTGGATAGTCAGACCCACGAGTCTTGGTACTCAGTGATGCTGAAGGCGTCGAGAGCCCGATTTGATGGCACGGTGCAGGAGCGGCCAAATTCCAGGAACGACGGAACGTTGCGTTGCGCTTTTTTTTTGATAACAAGCCCCAAGCCGACGAAATGCTTTTAGGTGTCTTCGAATCAATTAGATAATAATGTTGAGCACCGTCAGTGGCTGCATGTCTTAATTACACTAGGCTGCTCTTCTTGCTCTTCGCTGCAAAGTAAGCTTGCTAGAACTTCCGTTATCAGGACATGGCAGAGAGCAGCGTCCAGACCGTCATGCCGAGTCCATCTTGGAGATAGTCTCGGGATAAAGGAAAGAAGAGAATATTTCTACGATACGTCGAACGGTGCATGAAATATCCTTTCCTCTACCGTAGTCCACACATGCTTCTCGCCAAGGGTCCAGTTTCACAATGGTTGGAATTCATTGCCCCACCATGATGCACTGCTACCAACTTCAGATCATATTTGCGAAAGTCTTGCCTTCACTCTGCTTCTGACTGACGACGTCCTAAACCTTTACGAGTTCATAACCATGGCGCCGTCCGCTCCTCAGATGAAGCTGGACCCCAAGTACGACGACTATGATTACCCTACTACCAGTCCAAACGTACAAAGTGGTCACCCAGGCCATACGACCCCAGAGCAAGATGCTCAAGTTCACCAATTACGGACCCAATTGGAGCAGGCAGGGTATACGGAGAGATTAGATACTTTGTCACTGGTCAGTACCCCAAGCAGAAGATGACTCGATAAGTCCAACAAGCTGACTAGTTCTTGCGCAGTTGCGGTTCTTGCGAGCGCGGAAATTCAACGTGGAGCTCACCAAGCATATGTAAGTATCTAAGAGAGGACTTCGGGCAAGGACCCGGCATTGACCGTCACTCTCCAGGTTCATTGAGTGCGAAAAATGGCGGAAAGACTTCGGTGTCGACGATCTGGTGCGGAACTTCGACTACGTGGAGAAGCCCAAAGTCTTCGAATACTATCCACAATACTACCACAAAACGGACAAGGTACCTCCACCGATCACTCACCTCCACTAACCACACTGACCTTCCCCAAGGACGGACGACCCGTCTACATCGAACAACTCGGCAAGATCGATCTGACCGCCATGTACAAAATCACGACGGCCGAACGCATGCTGCAAAACCTGGTCGTGGAATACGAAAAAGTCGCCGACCCCCGCCTCCCCGGCTGCTCGCGCAAAGCCGGCACCCTGCTCGAAACCTGCTGCACGATCATGGACCTCAAGGGCGTGGGCATCAGCAAAGTCAGTTCCGTCTACGGCTACGTCAAGCAAGCCTCGGCCATCTCGCAGAACTACTACCCCGAGCGTCTGGGCAAGTTGTACCTGATCAACGCGCCGTGGGGCTTCTCGTCGGTGTTCGGTGTGGTCAAGGGCTTCCTCGATCCGGTGACGGTGCAGAAAATTCACGTTCTGGGAGGTGGCTATCAGAGAGATCTGTTGAGCCAGGTGCCGCCGGAGAACCTTCCGAAACAATTCGGTGGGGCGTGCGCGTGTCAGGGCGGATGTCAGTTTAGTGACATGGGACCGTGGCAGGATCCGCAGTGGACGAGACCGCCGAAGTGGGCGCAGCCATCGAATACCATCCACAACGAACCTACCAATACTATTCCCAGTCACGGTGGGTCGTCGGCTGCACCGGGCCCGGGAGGAAATGCGGATGAAATTCAGTTCGCGAATGGTGGTATTCATCAAGCACCGATGAGATAATAGACCCACGTCAATCGCGTGAGAAGTTGAAGAATCATGGAAGGAGAAGAAGCGGGATTGTCGTGCAGGTCGAAGCGATATCACGAATTTTGCGTTGCCATCAGAACGCCGGCCGAGTTCTCTCATGATAGAGTAGATGGCAGCATAGTCCTCACAATGTCACCACTTGTGGAGCCGCAGTAGTCTCGAATCAAAAGCGAAATGTTCCTCAATTCATGATTTAGTGTATCGCCCAATCACGCATAATCTATCCAGAACACCCCCGAAACTCCAAACCCCACCCTCATACCGCATCCATCCCACCCATTCAAAGGCATCATAATCATCCTCGTCACGACGCCAACATCTCAATCATCTCCCGACAACCTCACCCACCCTCAACAACCTCCCCGACCCTAACAGCCCTCTCACACCTCGCCGCCGTCTCCGTCATGCCCCCCTTCCCAACCAACCCCACCAACCCCTCACAACCCCTCCCATACATCCCCTTCACATCCTCCCACCTCTCCATCCCCATTTCACTCTCCCCGCCAATCCCCATCCCTCCGTCAACAACAACCCCCTTCACCCCCTCCCCCCTCCGTCGATCGTCCTCCTCAATTTCGACCCCCGTACGGATCTTCCACTCCTCAGCAGCTCGCCCCGGCGCCTCCCTCCTCAACCTCGCCACATCCATCGTCTCCGTCTCCAACGCCGCGTACAGACGCTGGACTTTCGCCGCGAGGCGCGCGTCGTAGGCTTCGTAGGTTTCCCCGTCGCCCTCCTTCCCATCCTCGATCCCCGCGGCCGTCGCGGTGGTGGAGGAAGAAGACGAAGGGTGTGGGGTCTTGGCGGATGGAGGGTGAGGGTGGGGGTTAGTAGAAAGGGGGACGGGCGGAGGAGAGGCGTCGAGACCGTTGATGGTGATGTTGTGTTTCGCGAACGTGAGCGTTTGCCTGATGTACTATTGCGCCCCACCCGTGATCGGATTCGTTAGCGAGCCTTCCATCGCCCATCGCCCATCCAAACCCCAACGCCCCCTCAAAATTCCAATTCCAATTCCAATTCAAATTCCAACCCCCTCCCCGCCTCTCTCTCTTCAAAAAGATGAAAAAAGATAAACACACCTCCCCAACACTCCCCTCGACCCTCGCCCGAAACCCATCCCCCCCTGCTCCCCGCTCTTCCTCTTCCTCTTCCTCTTCCTCTTCCTCCTTCGGCGCCGCGGATGGCGGGAAATGCAGGTCGATCTTCCGACGCGCGGCGCGGGTGATGTTTCGTTCGAGGTAGTGCATGTCCTGGGCGGATTGGATGTCGATTTTACGGTGGTGAGCCATCGTGTTGGGGTTTTGAGGTTGGGGTTGGGATTGGGAGGGTGGGATTGGATGTGAGCGGGATGGGAGGGAAAGGAAAGGAAAGGGGGGATGGTGTTTGGTGGTGGTGGTGGTGGTGGTGTTTACTTTGATGGGGTTGGGGTTTCGCGTCGGGAGGCGAAGGTTTAGCGAGATGTGGTGCCGTGGTGGTGGGTGGTGGGTGGTGGTGAGGCTTAGCGGGGATAAATAAGGTAGTGGGAAGGTGGAAGGCCTACGTTAGAGAATATTGTGCAGCTTTGATGGGCGGAGAAGATACTCAGTAATGATTTAGTGGGAGTTGTTACTTTTTGAGCAAGTCGTGTGGGATTGGAAGTTTCCGGTACAGTAGGATCGGAAACTCTATGCCGTTCCGAAAATCTAGTGAAACCTCAACAAAAATAATAGGAAAATCCTTTCTACCCATCATTTCACCTTCTATAGCCACCATTATTGTCTTCATTGACTCAGAATGCCTAGAACACTCTCAGACAATGTTAAAGACCTTATTGACATTTAATTGACATGTGAGCTGAGCACATCAGCAATTCACATCAATACTTAAATGTCTCATTGTCAAATTTGATAAATACAAACTCACAAACAAACCTGAGATACTGTTACATCTCTGAGACTCATTAAAAATGAATGTCTGAGAACTCTGACTAAGACAATAAAGAACATAAGTCATTCTTAATGTTCTGAAAGTTCATGTTAATAAATAGCAATAGACACTCATTGAGTATCTCAATCAATAACTCACTACATATCATTACCATGAGTTGAACTCATACTAAGGTCTTATGATCTAGTTGCTGACTAAGACCTTAAGACTAAAGCACTTTATCTTCTCATCTCTGTATGAGGCTCTTCTTTTTCTCTTCATAGTATTCTTCTTGTATTTAGACATTATCAATTGAGCATTGATCTCATTGCAAACCTGTGACATTAAAATACTATTCTCATTTAAACCTGATCTACACTAAAGACCTTGTCATACAATTGTTGAAATCAGTGCAGAATGAGTGCAAAAACCTTTATGACAGATAAAATAAAAACTGTTGCTGAGAAGATTCTTTCTTGAGCTCAAATACTTATAACAGAACTACACAGCATAAAGAGTCATACAAAAGAGAACATGCAGAACATAAAGACTTATATGAATCTTCTTTACATCTTTGTGATGAATTAAGACAATCTCACACTGACTACATCAGTAAATACAGCTATCTCAACATCAGCTGTTGCAACATTATCTTTTTCTTAAGAATCAGTTAATTGTATGAACAGTCTCATTTTAAAACAGCTCATTGCAGCAATAAAAGTGAATCAGCACTCAAAGTAACATCTCTTTAACTCACTCATGTTTGAAGAAAAAAGAGTGAAATTCAGATCTTAACTACAACAAATTGTTGCTAAATTGAATGTGAACATGTTAAATGACAATGTCAGTGTGCAGTTCTAATACTTACACAGTCAGCTGAAAGAGTTGACTTTAAGTCAAGTCACACCTTGAATTGTGACTTGTATCAAGTCAAATGAAGCCTCAAATCACACAATCATTGAAGAGCTGATTAATCAACTTCAGCATGTGTACAACAACTCAAAATCAAGAAAGAAAGCAACTGTCATGAGTTGAACTCATACTAAGGTCTTATGGTCTGATTGCTTATTAAGACTCTAAGATTAAAGCACATTATCTTTTTGCTTCTGTATGAAGCTTTTCTTTTTCTCTTCATAGTATTCTTCTTGTATTTAAAAATTATCAATCAAGTGTTGATCTCATTGTGAACCCATGACAGCAACTCATATCTTAAAAGCATTAAAACAGAAAGAAAAGCCATTCATGAAACATCTGATCATCTTTGAACAGACATTGCTGAAAGCAAAAGACTTAAAATAAGATGATACTGTTAAGAAAACATTTCTCAATAACAGTCTAGATGTAATGCTTACATAAGCTCTGATTGCAACATCAATCTCTGTGTTGTATGATGAGTACATTACTTTACTGCAGCAGATCAGTTACAATTTAAAGTCAATTCAGAAGGCTGCTACTCAGAAGCATTGTATGATCACTATCATCATCACACAGCAGTCTCACTCTGACTTCATGAACTGAGAAGCCACTGAGCACATCAGTGTGACAGCAACAAAGACTGAAGAAAAACACAAAGCACAACAAGTGTCAAAGAAGAAAGTGACAGAGTGTTGTACAAAATGACTGTGCATGCAATGTGAAGAAAGTGAACATTTTATTAAAGAGTGCAAACTTCTATCAGCTGTACAATTTTAAATCATCAATGCTGCTACAGCTGAAACTGTGAAGAAAGTAATGAAGACAGATGAAAACTCAGAAAAAGAGTAGCTTTTAGTGAAAGTCACAGCTGAGAGCATATGAGATGTGATAAAAGCTGAAAGAAGTTTGAGAAACAGATGAACAGTGCTCTCTTCACTATGTCAACATTAGTCAATAAAAAGTCATATGCACATACTTTGTACAACACAGAGTGTCTGTTTTATGAAATAATCACTTCTCACTTTGCTAAAAATTATAATCTACAGTGTATGAAGATAAGACCTCATACAATTACAGAGTTTAATGAACCTTCAAATTCATCAGTAAATGAAGTAGCTGTCATATAGATTAATATTAACAGACATCAAAAGTCAAGAACATTCTTTTATATTGTTTTTAAGATAGCATTCTATGATCTTATACTGAGTCTATCATGAATGAAGCAGAATGAGATCATATTGAATGCAGACAGAGCCTTTCTTACAATTGAATTCATAGAAATTGTCATATAAAACAGAAAAGCTTCAGCTGAAGATGAGTTCAATAATATTATGATGTCAGCTATGTTCTTTTTAAATCTCATATGAAAGAAAAAAGAGAAACAGAAGAAGATTGAGGTGTTCTCAGCTAGCATGACTGATATTGAAAAAGTCTTAACCTCACAAAAGAAGACAAACTCAAGAACTATACTTCTCAATCATTATCACAAGTTTTTAAATGTGTTTGATTGTACAATGACTGAGAAGTTGTCTTTCTTAAGAAAAGAAGACACAGATCATCAGATTGAATTAGAAGAGATGAATGAAAAAGAGTCAAAAGTACTCTGAGATTCTTTATACAACATGACAAAAAAGAAGCTACTAGTGTTGTACAAAACATTAACAGAACTTTTAAATAAGCAGTTCATACAAGTCAGTAACTCATTTGCTGCAGTGTTTGTTTTATTTGTACAGAAGTCAGAAGATGAACTTCAGTTCTGTGTAAACTACTGTGACTTAAACTGAATCACTCAGAAGAATCATTACTTTCTTTCATTAATACATGAGACTCTGTGAAACATCAAATGAGCTCAATGATACATTAAGTTAAATGTCATAGCAGCATTTCACAAGATTTGAATTGCTGCTGTCATAAGTTGAACTCATACTAAGGTCTTATGATCTAGTTGCTTACTAAGACTCTAAGACTAAAGCACATTATCTTTTTGCTTCTGTATGAAGCTCTTCTTTTTCCCTTCATAGTATTCTTCTTGTATTTAGAAATTATCAATTGAGCATCAGTCTCATTGCGAACCTGTGACATTAAAATACTATTCTCATTTAAACCTGACCTACTTTAAAGGCCTTGCTGTATGATCATTAAAATCAGTGCAGAATGAGTGCAGAAACCTCTATGACAGATGAAGTAAAGACTGTTGCTGAGAAGATTTCTTCTTGAGTGCAAATACTTATGACAGAACTACACAGCATAAAGAGTCATATGAAAGAGAACATACAGAACATGAAGGCTTGTACAAATCTTCTTTACACCTTTGTGATGAATCAAGACAACCTCACATCAGCTACATCAGTAGGTACAGTTATTTCAACATCAGCTGTTACAACATCATCTTCTTCTCAAGAATCAGTCAATTGTACAAACAGTCTCACTTTAAAGCAGCTCATTGCAGCAATGAGCATAAGTCAGCACTCAAAATGTTGTCTTTTTGATTCACTCAGATTTGAAGAAAAGAGAGTGAAATTCAGACCTTGACTACAACAAATTGTTGCTAAATTGAATGTGAACATGTCAGACAACAATGTCAGTGTGCAGTTCTGATACTTACACAGTCAGCTTGAAGAGTTGGCTTTAAGCCAGGTCACACCTTAAATTGTGGCTTGTATCAAGTCAAACAAAGTTTTAAACCATATGATCATTGAGGAGCTGATCAATCAGCTTCAACACACATACAATGACTCAGAATTGAAGAAAAGAGTGACTCATATCTTAAAAACTCTAAAACAGATGAAAAAACCATTTGCTAGACACCTGACCACCTTCAAACAAATGCTGTTGAAAGCAGAAGACTTGAAATGAGATGATGCTGTTAAGAAAACATTTTTTAATAACAGTCTTGACACAACACTCATGTGAGCTCTGATTGTCACCTCAATTTCTGTGTTGTATGATGAGTACATTATCTTGCTACAGCAGGTCAGTCACAACTTAAACTCAATTCAGAAGGCTGTTACTCAAGAGTGTTGTACAACAACTATTATCATCATGTAACAGTCTCACACAGACAACATGAACTGAGAACTCATTGAGCACATCATTGTTGCAGTTACAGAAACTGAAGAGAGGTGCAGAGCACAATGAGTGTCAGAGAAGAAAGTGGCAAAACACCATACAAAACAACTATACATGCACTGTGAAGACAATGATCACTTCATTAAGAACTGCAAACTTCTGTCTGCTGTACAATCTTGTGTCATCAATGTTGTTACTGCTGAAACTGTGAAGAAGACAACAGAAAAAGAGAAGAACTCAGAAAAAGAGTAGCTTTTAACAGAAGTTGCAGCTGAGAGTGTATGAGATGTGATAAGAGCTGAAAAGAGTTTGAGAATCAGATGAACAGTGTTCTCTTCACTATGTCAACATTAATTAATAAAAAGTCATATGTGCATACCTTGTACAACACAGAGTGCCTGTTCTATAAAATAATCACTTTTCACTTTGCTAAAACTCACAATCTACAGTGCATGAAGATAAGACCTCATATGATTACAGAGTTTGATGAACCTTCAGATTCATCAGTAGATAAAGTAGCTGTCATACAAATTGATATTGATGAACATCAGAAGTCAAGAACATTCTTTTATATTGTTTCTAAGTTAGCATTCTACAACCTTATACTAGGTCTATCATGAATGAAGCAGAATGAGATCATATTGAATGCAGACAGAGTCTTTCTTACAATTGAATTCACAGAAACTATTATACAGAACAGAGAAGCTTCTGCTGAGAGTGAGTTCAATTATGTTATGATGTCAGCTACATTCTTTACAAACCTCATATGAAAGAAAGAAGAGAAACAGAAGAAGATTGAGGTGTTCTCAGTCAGCATGCTCAATATTGAAAAAGCCTTAACCTCACAGAAGAAGACTGATCTGAGAACTATACTTTCTGATCATTATCATGAGTTTTTAAATGTGTTTGATCGTATAATGACTGAGAAATTGCCGTCCTTAAGGGAAAAAGGCACAGATCATCAAATCAAACTAAAAGAAGTGAATGAAAAAGAGTCAAAAGTACTCTGAGATCCTCTATACAACATGACAAAAGAGAAGCTACTAATGTTGTGCAAGACATTAACAGAACTTTTGAATAAGCAGTTCATACAAGTCAGTAACTCATTTGCTGCAGTGTCTGTTTTATTTGTATGAAAGTCAGAAGATGAACTTCAGTTCTGTGTGAACTACTGTGACTTGAACCAAATCACTTGAAAGAATCATTACTCTCTTTCATTAATATATGAGACTTTGCAGAACATCAAACAAGCTCAATGATACATTAAGTTGAATGTCATAGCAGCATTTCACAAGATTTGAATTGCTGCAGAAGACAAATGAAAGACAGTGTTTCATACAAGGTACAGGTTGTATGAATGAATGATGACTTCTTTTGAGTTAGTCAATGTCTTAAGCATCTTTCAAAGATATATTAACTGAGTCTTGCAGAACTTTCTGAATAAGTTCTGTTCAGCCTATGTGAACAATATTCTTATTTTCACTGATGAATTGCTGCATCAACACCGAAATCATGTATGAAAGATACTACTACAACTTTGAGAAGTTGGCCTACAAATTGACATTGACAAATGTGAGTTTGAAGTTAAGTCAATCAAGTATCTAGAGTTCATTCTGAAAGTGAGAAAGAGCGTACAAATAAATTCTCAAAAGATGAAGACAATCATGAACTGACAAGCCCTTAAATCAGTAAAGAGTGTATAGAGTTTCATAGGCTTTGCAAACTTCTATTGAAAGTTCATCAAGAACTTTTTTAATCTGATTATGTCAATGATGGCTCTCATACAAAAGAACACACTTTTTAAGTGAACAGAGAAAGCTGATCAAGGTTTTATGAAGTTAAAGGTCATGTTCATTTCAGCATCAATTCTAGTTTCATTTGACCACACACATATGACAGTGATGAAAACAGATTTCTCAGGTTGATGCATAGATGAAACTCTGTTACAGTTAGTGAACAATGTGTAAAGACTCTATGCCTACTATTCAAAGAAGAATGCATCTGCAGAGTGCAATTATGAGATTTATGATAAAGAGATGCTGATCATCATACAATGCTTGAAAGAGTGAGATACAGAATTGAGAAGTGTGTCAAGTTTTCAGATTTGTACAAATCACAAAAATCTGAAATACTTTATGACAGTCAGAAAGCTTACAGAGCAACAAATGAAATGATCTTTAATTTTGTCGCAATTCAACTTCTTCATACTATATTTGCTGAGTAAGCAGAATGAGAGAACAGATGCTTTATTGAGACAGAAGCAAAATGTGTCAATGAACCTCTCAGACAACAAAGTACAACATTGTACAACACAGATGATACATTTTAAGATGATAAGCAAGTCTATACAGGCTGCCTCAATGACATTAGCAAACATATTGATCTCTGTGCTCATACAAGATCAAAACTTGTTCAGTAAGATTATGAATCTTGAACAGATGTGAGTGAATGCTGAAGCAGAAGATGAGTTGTACAATGAGCTTTGTCAGACAATTCACAAGAAACAAAGATCATTTTCTACTGTTTTAAAAGTGAGGGTATTCATAATGAAATACTTCTTGAGTGATGAAGAGAAGTTACTCTTTTGTGAAAGACACTGAGTGTTGTCATCAGAACCTCTTTATACAGAACTGATTCAGTATACACATGACTCAACAATGACTGAACACTCAGAAAGAGATGTAACTGATGCTCTCTTATCATGACAGTTCTTTTGGCTCAAAATGCTACAGAATGTCTGTACATTCTGCTGAAATTGTGACAAATGTTGTATGAACAACAGCTGAAAAGACCATTGACAAGGCTTTTTGAAGCCTCTACCTGTATCAAAGTGAATTTGACAGAAGATATTCATCAACTTTGTAGTAGATCTACTGTTAAGTGAGAGTTGTACAAACCTTCTGATAATTACAGATTGTTTTAGCAAGAGGGTAATACTTGAACTGTGCAAGAATATGACTGCAGAATGAGTGACTCAGACATTTGTACAACATTTCTACCAGGCTCATGAGCTTTTTACTGCAATAGTCTCAGATTGAGGCACTCAGTTTGTGAGCAGCCTATGAAAAAGAGTCTGTCAACTTTTGAAGATTGTACAAAGAGTGTTCACAGTGTATCACTCAAAAACTGACAAGGCAACTGAGCAGATGAACCAGAATGTTGAGCTGTACATTTGTACATTCTCAAATTATAGTCAGAACAATTGAGCAAGCCTGCTTCTCATGACTGAGCTAGTCATAAACAATCATGACTCTGTCTTAACAGAGGTGAGTTTCTTCTTCTTGTCTCATAAGTATCACATGAAGCCTCTACAACTATTTGAGAAGTTGAAGCCTGTATAATCTGCAAAAAGTTCAGTACAGAAAGCTGATCAAATTGTATGAAAGATGAAAGAAGTCACAGAGTGAGCACAGATGACTATAGCTCTCACTCAGCAGGTACAGAAAGAAACAATGAATCAGAAGAGACAGCAGTCTTATGACTTCAAGAAAGAAGACAAAATCTGACTAAATCTTAAGAACATTCATACAAACTGTTTATGCAAGAAGTTTAATGTGAAGAATGACAAATACATTATTGTTAAGAAGATCAACTCACATTCTTTCTGTTTAAACACATTGTCAGATATTCATAATGTGTTTCACTTCATCATGCTTCAATTAGCAGTCATGAATGCTCTTTCTTCTCAGTGTACAACAGACTCACAACCTCTGTCACAAATTGTAAGCAATGAAGAAAAGTTTGAGATAAAGAAGATTCTGAAGAAGAGATTTGTATAACATAAAGAAGAATTCAAGAAGAAGTACTTAATGAAATAAGTCAGTTATACCTGACTCACATAAGAACTGACATCTGTTCTGAAAGACACAGTGGTGTTAAACCAATGAGAGTTAATGCAACCTGAGTTGACTAAATCTTAACTGTACACAAGAAGGTTGAGGTGCTTCATGAGTTCAGAGGATTGTACAAAGTTCAAAATTTAGTGTTGAATTTATTTGATTTATTTCTATACTAATTACTAATGATGCCTTCTTGATTTCATCAAAGTTACTTGTTCTGAGCATCATGAAGAGATGAGGTACACTGCTCAGATGTTGCACACAGCTCATATAACTAGGCTCTATAAGTGTTGCGCACAGCCTGTACAACTAGACAAGCACAGTGCAAAGAAGAAAGAAAAGTCATATGTATTTAAGGGGCAACATAGATGACAATCACCCTTGTCAGCAACACTGATGTAATTCTTCTTGACTGAGCAGCAGGCTCACTCTCATTGACATTGTTATTATTCTCATCATTTAAGATGATGATGAGAACGTCATTGTTGCATACAGAACAGTGAGCAGTGTGGTCACACCACTTGCAGTTACCGCAACACTCACTGAAATGTTCTGATGTACAACGACATTTCAAAAAGAGTGTCATACTGTGTGTCTGACAGTTTGTACAATTGACAGAAATCAACACACCTCAACTCTGAATCAGAATTACATTGATGTATGACAGCTGATGAATCCTCACCTGATTCAACAGAATACAAAGCCATACAAATGAGACATTCACATCAGACAGCATGAGAATGTCTCTTGTCTGAGAAAAGTGAGTGTACTGAGTGAGCTGCTGCTGATCAACAAAGAGAATTAAATCTTCATCAGCAGTTACAAGAATGAGAATGACAACATATGCATTGTAAAGAATGAGAACTCTGTGAGCTGTCAGCTCTGAGATATGTATCTGTATGACATTTACATTGTTGTTGTTGTTGATGTTGTTACTGCTGAGCTTGTCATACAAGAGTCAGTGTTAACATATTCAATCAAGAAAGATTTCACATACAAAAGTTATGAGTGAAGAAGTTGAAGAAGAAAGAAAAAAAGAAGTTGTACATAAGGTAAGAAGATTATAACTCACTTCACTGACAGATAAGCTCAAGTGAATTGTCAGAGAAAATCACGCAAGTGATGAAAAAATTTTCATCTGCAAACCTTACTCATACAAAGCAGACAAACATGTGTCAACAGACATTGACAATCATACAACAACCTTTTCAGAGACTTAAAGCACAATCTTGAAGAGAAAGAAAGAGGTGATGTCATAAATTGAACTCATACTAAGATCTTATGATCTAGTTGCTTATTAAGACTTTAAGACTAAAGCACATTATCTTTTTGCTTTTGTATGAAGAGAAAAGAAAAGCTTCATACAGAAGTGAGAAGATAATGTGCTTTAATCTTAAGGTCTTAGTAAGCAACTAGATCATAAGACCTTAATATCAGTTTAACTTATGACATCACCTCTTTCTTTCTCTTCAAGGTTGTGTCTTAAGTGTCTGAAAAGGTTGTTATATGATTGTCATTGTCTGTTAACACATGTTTGCTTGCTTTGTACAGGTAAGGTTCACAGATAAAATTTTTATTGCTTGTTGACACATGATTTTCTTCAACAATTCACTTCAGCTTATTTGTCAGTGAAGTGAGTTATAAATCTTCTTCATCTCTCTTCTTAAATCTTTTTTCCTTTCTTCTTCAATTTCTTCATCATCATCTTTTGTATGTGAAATCTTTCTTGATTGAATATTTCAGCACTGACTCTTGTACAACAAGCTCAGCAGCAACAACAACAACAACTATCATTATGTAAGTGTCATACAAATATGTGTCTTTGAGCTGACAACTTGTAAAGCTCTTGTCTTGTACAATGCTTATGTTGCTGCTTTCACTCTTGTAAATGCTGACGTCAATTCTGTTCTTGAGGTTGATTAACAGCAGCTTGCTTTGTATGCTCACTTCTTTCAGACAATGATCATTCTTGCTCTGCTCAGTGACAATGTTCTGTTTGTACAAACTCATATCACACTGCAGCAGATAAGAACTCATCAGTCATTGTACATTAAAGTAATTCTGATTCAGAGTCAGAATATGTTGATTTCTGACAGTTGTATTAACTGTCAGAAACACAGTATGACACTCTTTTTGAAATGTTGTTGTACATCAAAACATTTCAGTGAATGTTGTGATAACTGCAAGTGATGTGATCATGCTGCTCACTGCTCTGTATGCAACAACAATGTACTCATCATCATCTTAAATGATGAGAACAACAATGATGTCAATGAGGGTGAACACATTGCTAAATCAAGGCAGATTGCATCAATTCTGCTGTCAGTGAAGACAATCATTATCAACCTTGACCTTTAAGTACATACAACTTCTTTTTCTTTTTTTGCGTTGTCTTTAGTATAGGTTTAATCATATGAACTGTGTATGACACCTGAGCTGTATGCCTCATCTCTGCATGATGCTTAAAACAAATAACTTCAGCAAAATCAAGAAGGCATCATTAGTAATTAGCATAGAAATAAATCAAATAAATTCAACACTAAATTTTGAACTCTTTACAATCACCTCACACACATAAAGCATCTCAGTCTTCTCTGACATGATGTCTCTTTTTGAGCTTTTACTCATTATTGACAAGATCTTTGAAGACCTTTTTACACATACATGCATGTGCACATGCACATGTGCATACATATAGTTGTTGTTGAATTATGTGTAGACTGATGATGTCAACTCATATGATTAAGATTTAGCAACCTCAAGTTGCATTAACTCTCATCAATTCATTGTCACTGTGTTCTGCAGAGCTGAGGTCAATTTTCATGTAGATCAAATATAATCAACTCATTTTATTAAGTACTTCTTCTTAAATCCTCCTTTTTGTCATATGAGTTTCTCTCTCAAAATCTTGTTTATTTCAAATTCTTCTTTATCACTCACTATTTGTGATGAGAGTTGCAAATCTGTCATACACTGAGAAGAAAGAGCATTCATGACTGCTGACTGAAGCATGACTGAGTGAAACACATTATAAATATCTGACAGTGTGTTCAGACAGAAGAAATGTGAGCTAATCTTCTTAACAATGATGTACTTGACATTCTTTGCATCAACTTTTTGCATAAATGATCTGTATGTATGTTCTTTAAATTTAGTCAGATCTTGTCTTCTTTCTTAAAGACATAAGACTGCTGTCTTCTCTGATTCATCATTTTCTTCTGTATTTGCTGAGTGACAGTTATAGTCATCTGTGCTCACTCTGTGACTTCTTTCATCTTCTGTACAATTTGATCAGCTTTTTGTACTGAACTTTTCACAGATTGTACAGACTTTAACTTCTCAAATAGTTGTAAAGACTTCATGTGATACTTATGAGACAAGAAGAAGAAACTCACCTCTGTTAAGACAGAGTCATAATTGTCTTCACCTTCTGAAGGTTCATTTGTATGCTCTTTTCAACTTTCAGAATAAACTCTAGATACTTGATTGACTTGACTTCAAACTCACATTTGTCAATGTCAATCTGTAAGCCAGCTTCTCAAAGCCATAGTAGTATTCTTTGTACATAATTCTGATGCTGATGCAAAGACTCATCAGTGAAGATAAGAATATCATTCACATAGACTAAGCAGAACTCATTCAGAAAGTTCTGCAAGACTTAGTTAATATATCTTTGAAAGATGCTTAAGACATTGACTAGCTCAAAAGAAGTCATCATTCATTCATACAATCTGTATCTCATACAAAATGCTGTCTTTCATTTGTCTTCTGCAGCAATTCAAATCTTGTGAAATGCTGCTATGACATTTAACTTGATGTATCATTGAGATCATTCAATGTTTTGCAGAGTCTTATATATTAATGAAAGAGAGTAACAATTCTTTTGAGTGATTCAGTTCAAGTCACAGTAGTTCACACAGAACTGAAGTTCATCTTCTGACTTTCATATAAACAAAACAGACACTGCAGCAAATGAGTTACTGACTTGTATGAACTGTTTGTTCAAAAGTTCTGTTAGTGTTTTTTGCAACACTAGTAGCTTCTCTCTTGTCATGTTGTATAAAGAATCTCAGAGTACTTTTAATTCTTTTTTGTTCATCTCTTTTAGTTCAATTTGATGATCTGTGTCTTCTTTTCTTAAGGGTGACAACTTCTCAGTCATTGTATGATTAAACACATTTAAAAACTTGTGATAATGATCAAAAAGTATAGTTCTTGAGTTAGTCTTCTTTTGTGAGGTTAAAACTTTTTCAATATCAGTCATGCTGATTAAGAACACCTCAATCTTCTTTTGTTTCTTTTCTTTTTTTCATGTGAGATTCATAAAGAATGTAGCTGACATCATAACATAATTGAACTTGTTCTCAACAGAAGCTTTTCTGTTCTGTATGATAGTTTCTGTAAATTCAATCATAAGAAAGACTCTGTCTGCATTTAATATGATCTTGTTCTGCTTCATTTATGATAAACTCAGTATAAGGTTGTAGAATGCTAACTTAAAGACAATATAAAATAATGTTCTTGACTTCTAATGTCTGTTAATATCAATCTGTATGACAGTTACTTCATTTACTGATAAATTTGAAGGTTCATCAAACCTTGTAATCATATAAGATCTTATCTTCATGCACTGTAGATTGTGATTTTTAACAAAGCAAGAAGTGATCATTTCATAGAATAAACACTCTGTGTTGTACAAGATATGTGCATATGACTTCTTATTGACTAATATTGACATAGTGAAGAAGGCACTGTTCATCTGTTTCTCAAACTTCTTTCAGCTTTTATCACATTTTGTATGCTTTCAGCTGTGACTTCTGCTAAAAGCTACTCTTTTTTTGAGTTCTTCTCTTCTTCTGTTGTTTTCTTTACAGTCTCAGCAGCAGTAACATTGATGACATGAGATTGTACAGCAGACAGAAGTTTGCAGTTCTTAATGAAGTGGCTGTTGTCTTTGCAGTGCATACATAGTTGTTTTGTATGATGTTTTGTCACTTTCTTCTCTGACACTCATTGTGCTCTGCATCTCTCTTCAGTTTCTGTAGTTATAACAATAATGTGTTTGATAAATTCTCAGTTCATGTTGTTTATGTGAGACTGTTGTGTGACAACAGTAGTTGTTGTACAACACTTTTGAGTAACAGTCTTCTGAATTGAGTTTAAGTTGTGACTGACCCACTGTAGCAAAATAATGTACTCATCATACAACACAGAGATTGAGATAATAATCAGAGCTTGTGTGAGTGTTACATCAAGACTGTTATTAAGAAATGTTTTCTTGACAGCATCATCTCATTTCAAGTCTTCTGCTTTTAACAGCATTTGTTTAAAGATGATTAGGTGTTTAGTGAATGATTTTTCTTTCTGTTTTAAAGCTCTTAAGATACAAGTTGCTTTTTTCTTTGATTTTGAGTTATCATACACATACTGAAGCTGATTGATCAGCTTCTTAATGATTGTATGATTTAAAACTTCATTTGACTTGATACAAGCCACAATTTAAGATGTGACTTGACTTAAAGTCAACTCTTTCAGTTAACTGTGTAAGTATCAGAACTGCACACTGACATTGTTGTTTAACATGTTCACATTCAATTTAACAACAATTTGTTGTAGTTAAGGTCTGAATTTCACTCTTTTTTCTTCAAATCTGAGTGAATCAAAGAGACACTGTTTTGAGTGCTGATTCACACTCATTGCTGCAATGAGCTGCTTTAAAATGAGACTGTTTGTACAATTGACTGATTCTTGAGAAGAAGATGATGTTGCAACAGCTGATGTTGAGATAACTGTATCTACTGATGTAGTTAATGTAAGGTTGTCTCAATTCATCACAAAGGTGTAAAGAAGATCTGTATGAGCCTTTATGTTCTGTAGTTTCATCATAAATATTTGCACTCAAGAAGAAATCTTCTCAGCAACAGTCTTCACTTCATCTGTCATAGAGGTTTCTGCACTCATTCTGCACTGATTTCAACAATTGTACAGCAAGGTCTTTAGTGTAGGCCAGATTTAAATGAGAATAGTATTTTAATGTCACAGGTTTGCAATGAGACTGATGCTTGATTGATAATGTTTAAATACAAGAAGAATATTATGAAGAAGAAAAGAAGAGCTTCATACTGTCACAGGTTTGCAATGAGATTGATGCTTGATTGATAATGTCTAAATACAAGAAGAATACTATGAAGAGAAAAGAAAAGCTTTATACAGAAGTGAGAAGATAATGTGCTTTAGTCTTAAAGTCTTAGTAAGCAACTAGATCATAAGACCTTAGTATGAGTTCAACTCATGACATCTGCTTCTCATGACTGAGCTAGTCATAAACAATCATGACTTCATCTTAACAGAGATGAGCCTCTTCTTCTTGTCTCATGAGTATTACATAAAGTCTTTACAACTACTTAAGAAGTTGAAGTCTGTACAATCTGCAAAAAGTTCAGTACAGAAAGCTGATCAGATTATATAAAAGATGAAAGAAGTCACAGAGTGAGCACAGATGACTATGACTGTCACTCAGCAAATACAGAAGAAAATGACAAATTGAAAGAGACAACAGTCTTATGACTTCAAAAAAGAAGACAAGATTTAATTAAATCTTAAGAACATATGTACAGACTGTTTATACAAGAAGTTTGATGCAAAGAATGTTAAATACATCATTGTTAAGAAGATCAGCTCACATTTCTTTCATCTGAACACACTGTTGAGTATTTATAATGTGTTTCACTCAGTCATGCTTCAGTCAGCAGTCATGAATGCTCTCTCTTTTCAGCATACAACAGACTCACAATCTTTGTCACAAATTGTAAGCAATGAAGAAGATTCTGAAGAAAAGATTTGTATGATGTAAAGAAGAATTCAAGAAGAAGTACTTGATAAAATAAGTCAATTATATCTGACTCACATGAGAACTGACATTCACTTTGAAAGACACAGTGATGTTAAATCAATGAGAGTTAATGCAATCTGAGATGACTAAATCTTAACTGTACACAAGAAGATCTTCAAAGATCTTGTCAACATTAGACAGAAGCTTAAAGAATGAGATTATGTTATAAGAGACTGAGATGCTTCATGAGTCTGAGAGATCATACAAAGTTCAAAATTTAGTGTTGAATTTATTTGATTTATTTCTATGCTAATTACTAATGATGTCTTCTTAATTTTGTCAAAGTTACTTGTTCTGAGCATCATGCAGAGATGAGGCATATAGCTCAAATGTTATACACAGTCTGTACAACTAAACCTATACTAAAAACAACACAAGAAAAGAAAAAGAAGTTGTATGTACTTAAAGGTTGAGATCAATAATGATCATCTCTGTTGACAGTGAGATCAGTACAATCTGTCTTGATTTAGCAATGTGCTCATTCTCATTGACATTGTCATTGTTCTCATCATTCAAGATGACAATGAATACATTGTTGTTGTGTACAGAGCAGTGAGCAGCATGATCATGTCACTTGCAATTGTTGCAACACTCACTGAAATGTTTTGATGTACAATGACATTTCAAAAAAAGTGTCATACTATGTTTCTGACAGTCAGTACAACTGTCAGAAATCAACATGCTCTGACTCTGAATCAAAATTGCATTAATGTATAATGACTGATGAGTTCTCACCTGCTGCAGTGTGATACAGTTTTGTACAAACAGAATATTGTCACTGAACAGAGCAAAAATGACCATTGTCTGAAGAGAGTGAGCATATGAAGCAAGCTGCTGTTGATTAATCTTAAAAACAGAATTGACATCAGCATCTGCACAGATGAAAACAGCAACATAAGTGTTGTATAAGACAAAAACTCTACAAGTTGTCAGCTCTGAGACACATATTTGTATGACACTTACATAATGATAGTTGTTGATGTTGTTGTTGCTGCTGAGCTTGTTATACAAGAGTCAGTGCTGAAATGTGTCAATTAAGAAAGATTTCACATACAAGAGATGAGAATAAAGAAGTTAAAGAAGAAAGAAAAAGAAATTTGAGAAGAGAGATGAAGAAGATTTATAACTCACTTCACTAAGAGGTAAGCTAAAGTGAATTGTCACCTAAATTGTATAAGAAAGAAAATCACATGTCAGCAAGCAATAAGAACTTTATCTGTAAATCTTATCTGTATGAAGCAGGCAAACATGTGTCAACAGACAATGACAACTGTACAACAATCTTTTCAGACACTTAAAGCACAACCTTGAAGAAAAAGAAAGAGGTGATGTCATGAATTGAACTCATACTAAGGTCTTATGATTTAGTTGCTTATTAAGACCCTAAGACTAAAGCACATTATCTTCTCACTTCTGTATGAAGCTTTTCTTTTCTCTTCATAGTATTCTTCTTGTATTTAAAAATTATTAATTAAGCATTGATCTCATTGTGAACTCATGACAAATCTAATGAAGAATATTGAGTTGAGAACATTTTAAAAAAATAAATGATTAGTGAAAAAGCTCACTACCTCATCAAGTGAAAAAGGTATGACATCTCTGAAAACACATGAGAACTCTCAGAAAACCTCAAGAATTGCATAAAAACACTTCAACACTTTGAGAGAAGAAGGTGACAAGATTAAACTGTTAAAAGTTGTTTAACATATTATTAAAAAGTCAAGACAAGGTCTCAGACTGAGGAGTTTTCTCATCATCATTGTTATTATAACTCATTTTCTTTAACAGACAAAGAGTTTTCTGTTTAGAACAATCTTGAGTTTGACACAATGTTTTGTGTAATTGAGAAAGCTTTACAAAGAGATGAGCTTGTTCTTTCTCAGTTTGAAGAATCTCTGACTTCAGCTTATTGCAGACACAGTTCAGTGATTCTCACATCACACTCACACATGAATGATTTTGACAAGTACACTCAGCACATTTAAAATGTGACTTCATCATCACATAGAAGATAAAGTGATTGAAACAATAAACACAGACAATGTTTAAGAAACTGTCAAGTACAGTGATCTCTTTTGCAGCACAAAGACAATTGTTATACTTACAGATAAAAGAAGATTTTCAAGACATGACTGATGTTGAGAGATTTCATTTATACTCTCACTTAAATAAAATCTTAAGAACAGAGATCATGAAGAGAGAAGATAATGTTACAGTTATACTCAATTAAGACTAATGAGATGAGTTGAACATAAAAACTGTGTAATCTTTAGCATAAGATGATGAGTTGAGTGTTAACTTAACTGTGAGAATGTCAAGTTAACCCTTAACAAATTGAGTCAATTCTTTGAAGATCAATTCTCTTTTTATATAGAAGAGATTGTTTTCTCTATGAAAATAATCATGTTCAACTCAATACAAGTTATCAATTACTGATTTACTCTACACTGTACACTGAGATCTTTATATTAACAAACACAAACCTTTAGCCTTAATATTTGAGGCATCTCAGATTAAAATGTAACAAGATGTAGAATGCACTTAAAAGAAAATGAGAAGACATGATATTAAGACTTGAAGTTAAAGTGAAAGAAAAATTGTACATTAAAGAATTCTGCACAGTAGAAAAATAATGTGATAGTTTAAGATGATATGAAAAAGAAAAGATTTCAAAGAATCTGATGAGGTTTATATATCACAAAATGACACTGTTAAATTGCTGAACAATAGAAATCTTTTGATAATAAGTCAAATCAGTACAATAATTAGCTACAAAATGTTTATTAAACACTGTGATATCTACTCTGTACAGCTCAATATGAATGCAGTATATGTGTTTCAGAATTGACAATAGAAAAAGTCAACAATAATAAAGTGACTGAAACAGTGTTTCTATTGATAAACACAATGACAGCTATTGACAGATTGCAGAATTATTACTGAAAACAGCTATTCTTACTGCTTTCAATCAAATAAAGACTGCAGAACTCTTTTCTGTTTTTTCATCACAAAGTGGTTTTTCAGGTTTTAATGAGACTGCAAGATAACATTGACACAATGACTGAACACTGTGTAACTCTATGTCAGTAAAAAACTGCAGACATAAAAAAGAAAATCATGTCAGAAACTAAAACTAAAGAATTAACTTGTTGAAAGTATTGATGTTGTTGTTATTAAACCAAACACTGTGTGCATTATCTATGTAAATGACACTAAGTAAACTAGCGTCTTGGCTCAAATTCTGACACACCCCCTGAGTCAGACCGCCGTGACTGCTAAAAACAGCTCAAAAACCATGCCTGTGACTTTGTGAACCCAGCTATTGACCACTATGACCTTCATAGCTATTGCTCACTGAATTCACGCATTCTAGTTCACTATTAACTGCTATGACCCTCATAGCTATTGCCTGTGTGACATGCATTAGCTATTGATTGCTGTGAACCTTTCACAGCTATTGTCTGCTAATTCAGCTTCAAATGACGTTCTTATAGACCTCATACCCTAGAAATTCAGGGTCTTTGAGTGCTCATTCTTCTTCTTATTCTGCACTCATGATGCTTGCTCTGAGTGCTTTCTTCAACATGTCTTCACTGCATGTTCTGTCTTTTCACAGTGACTGTGTTTCACTCTTTTTTTTTCACTCTGTATAGTCAGCATGGTTACTTCTTCATTCAATTCATTGTTATTCTTCAACCTTCACTTCTCTTCTAGTAGCATTTTTGTTGCTTTTGCTGTTGTCATGTCATCAATTGCACTTCATATTTGTATGAGAAAGTGATACCTGACTGACAGACTCATTGACAGGCAAAGAAGAGTTTGTTTATTGTTGTTCATTTGAACATTGATTGAATCAATGTGTTCTTCAAGAATTTTCACACATGTGAGAAAGTCAGAAAGAAACTCATTGTTATCAAATTGAAGAGTGTAGTACTCACAGATGAGACACATGAACTGAGTGTCTTCATCAGGCTGCAGAAGGTGGCTCAGTTTTGTGAGCATTTTGTACCTGTTGTTGAAGTTCTTCTCTGTTAATTTTCTCTTGATTTCAGCAGACAGTGTTGATGTCATGAGGTTTGCTGCTTTCTTTCATTTATTCATCTTTTTTGACTCTTCTTCAGCCATCACATTAACATTCTTTTGAGTGTACTTTCATAGCTTGCTTCAACATAAGTGAGCCTGTATATCAACAAGCCACTCTGTGAAGTTATGCTCTGTGAGTCTAGAAATTGTGAAGGTGATGACATTAACCATTGTGCATGATAGGGCTAGAACTCACAATATTGACAACAGTGAGGTAAGAACTGTGAGTATGCATAGAACTTCTTGTAGTCTAGAATGAAACAACAAACAAGCAGATTTGAGTGTGGTTCAGATGTGATTCAGGCTCATAACCTGTTGAAAGTATTGATGTTGTTGTTATTAAACCAAATGCTGTGTGCATTATCTATGTAAATGACATTAAGTAAACTAGCGTCTTGACTCAAATTCTGACATAACTTTATGTAATGAGACTCTATCTTAACTATCTGTTATTTGCTTAAGTCTTTCATTTTTACATATATATATAAAAGATGTGAATTGCACATTTACAACCTTTAATAATTAATCTATTGATGAAGATCACTATATTGCTGCACATTTACAGAACACTAACTAATTGTTATATATTATTATTATTATTGTGACTGCTACTGTTCACCCTGTTATGTTAGTTTGATCTTACAAGCTGTGTCTGCATTAATAGCATTATTTCACACTGTTAAATGAGTGAAATTCAATGCCTAATGCTTTTAACAAATAATAATGCATTGTCTGTTATGATTCTTGCACTCATTGCTGTTACATTTTTATCTTTGTAATAGTAGTTTTATATTGTTGTTTAAATCTTTCTTTAAAATCTTTCAATTCTTCATTGTCTTCTTATGCTTGTCTGTAGTGATTTTCTATATAGATTTAGTAGTAATTTTGCACAGAAAGACATAAAAAAGCATAATATACTTATTTCTTTGCAGAAAGCACATTATTAAACTTTAATGATTTGTTATTACTGTTTAACAATGAAAATTTTTTAGCAGTCATAACTTTCTTAATCTTTTAAGTGTAGTTAATATCTATAAACATCTTTATGTTCTTCTTCTTTAATTCATCTTATGTAAGTACTATGTTCTTAAGACTATTTCATGAGACTTTATCTTTCAGATTTATTATAATGTTGTTTGTCTTTTTATTAGCTGAATAAAACAATAAGATTTTAATCTGCTGTCTTTCTAGTTCATATTCTTTCTTCTTAGTCTGCTAATATGCTACTGCATACTGTGCACTGAGAAAGATTAAATAGCTAAAATCTACAGTTTTAATTATCTTCACTTTCTGAGATAAAAGTCTCTTATTTACATATAATGTTCAATACAGCATGTAGCTGACAGAGAAAGAAGTAAAAAGATTCTTGTTGATGTTAATTAACTTATTACAGTTAAAGAATTTGATGTCATCAGAATTCAATGATGACAGATCTATCAGAGATCTCAGAGTGAGTTTTGAGGCAGATTTTAAGGTGAGTTTCATGACTGTCTTCAATTTAGAGGCCTTCTTCTTAGGTTTTGTCATTGTGAGACTGTCAAATGAACTGCGTTGACAATGGGAACAATGTGGAGGTTTCATATAAGGGTAATGGGTGGAAGTTTGTTATGATCATAGGGGTAAGCAGGATTTCTATGGAAAACTGGTTGAGTTTTCGCTAAATCGCATGAACGGCATAGAGTTTCCGACCCTACTGTATCTGGATACCATGTCAGAGGGCCTCAAATAAGATGACTACGCCGTTCCAAGGCAGAAGAACACCCAACGTTGTGCTTGTAGGATACGCCACAGATTCGAAACTCCTCCCCAGGATCCCAGCGGTACCATGAATAAGATGCACCAAAGAACTGTGAAGACATCCAAGCATTCTAGCCACTATCCAGCATTCCACCAATATGTGCTCCTCCCAAACTCCCAGTGCGTTATGTAATTACTTATGTGAAGCAGGCATGCCGTTACGAAGGGAAGACGTTGTTGGCCTCCTCTTCCGTCAGAATAATATCGTGGACTGGGTCTTTCTTTCGCTCTAGCTCGGAAGACTCTCTGTCGGCGTAGGATGGGAGGAAGATGTCTACATCCGTCACAATTAGTCGTTTTTGGCGCGATAGATCAAGAGATCATAGTAATCGTACCTTGATTCCAATCAAAGCCTTGAGATGCCTTGACGCAGGTAATCTGTAACGCCGTAATCAGCCCCAGCCCGCAAACCGCGTGATGGTAAACAAGCAGCCCTCACTAGTCGCGGAGGCCCATCGGGATGTCCAACATTCACCACCGTATGCTCTTGCTTCGAGAGCGACGAGCCTGTATCCACGCACCCACAGTCAGCATCCATCACTTGAGGAAGAGCCGTGGAGTACGGTAGCTCCATCTATATGCTGCACCAAGGTGCCACAACCTCCAGAACAGCACAGGTGGTCACTTACTCAAGAGGCTCGGCCTACGATCGTAAATCGGTCTTGAGGACTTTGCATCCACTGGTGTTGAAGGCGAAGACATCGTCTGCGGCGTTCGTGGAAAGGGAGAGGTATACGACGAGGATGAGGAGCTGGAAGCCTGCCCAGGATTGGACTGCGGGATCTTCCGCTTGGGGATGTTGATAGAAGAGGACATATTGGTACGGTCGCTGTACGAGAGGATAAAGGAAAAACACTATACGGAAATGTACTGCTACTCAGTTCCAACAAGCAGTTCGATGTTGCATGTGAAGACGAGTTGTTAAGCTTGGATGATAGGTGAGGGTGGAAGTTGACGCTCGCATGAGTTGTGCAGGTTAGTGATTAGTGACTCATGCATAAAGCACCTACCAACTGATTATGCATGTGGCGCAAAGCATTGCCCACAAATATCATCGTCTCGTGCACACGCACAAAGCTGACGGCATCCCCACGTCGGAGTCGAGTAGATTTTGACAGTGTCAAGAATGTCGTTCTCCTCATCATGAACAGCTATTAATACACGTATTTCCGCAATAAGAACAATTCCACCCAAGAAATGTCAACCCGCCGAGCCAGCCGGAAGTCTACAAGAACTCCGCTGCGCTAAGAAGATCCTCCAAATCCCAAACAACTCCGTGAAAGCTGCCAGGTCTGATTACACCCACGTATTAGAATGCCAAAAATATGTTCGGGAACTGTGACAAAGATTGATCGGTCAAACCCCGATGGCACATGCGTCTGTGAGACACGCATTCCCCAATAAATACCAGAACACAACCCTCCAGCAACGTGTAGAAAGGAGATAACGATACTCCCATCAACACCAAGCCGATAACCCCAGTCAATAGTACTCAGACTCCGCAGTATATGCAATCGGGGTGACTCTCACGTTCACTCTGGATCCTCTGACGATCGGCGGAAATCTAATCTTCGGTTCCTGCCCGGTAGACCTACCAGCCTTTCTTTCTCGCGAACCTCTTGTTGAGAAGTGCCAACACCTTCGGAACGTTGAACTGGACATACTCCAGGTCCAACTCCTCCTGGTTGTCCTTTTGCATCTCGAGCAGATCGTCAAGCTTGAGATCAAGCTCCAAAAGGCCTCTGTTACGGCCTGGAGTTGAGTCAATATCAGTAGTAGATTGCCTTCAACTTGAGCCACTCACCCTTGTAGTGCAGACTGATGACGAATGTCCCCGGCAACGGACTTGTGAAGTTGAAATAGATATTCCCTCTTCGATTATCAGGCACATTGCTCTTCTGTATCACTCCCTCCTTTTCAAGCTGCTGATGCGTGAACTTGTACGGTCCTAGCACCTGGTGTTTCTGCTGCTTCCTCTGCTTTCCTTCTGATTGACTTCTTACGTTGTGCAGATACGATTTGTATGTCTCTAACTGATTCACAAGATAATTGTTGTGGTCTCGTATGGTTCGGAAGACGTCTTCCAACTTCTTGTTCTCCTCGATGACCTTTTCCTTGAGCGATCCAAGATGCACAAGCTCTTGTTCGACTTCGTCGCGGAGCAGCGCAAAGTGGTCGGATATATCAATGACACCCAGCTCTTGTAGTTGGCTTAAAAGCTCCATCGTACGGATGCCCTTACGTACCATGACTGCATCATTCTTGAGTGTTGCTGCAGCCTCGGCGACCTTGTCGAGTCGTAGCGGTCTTCGAGCTACTAGAGAATTTTGAGGTAGCGAGCGCATTATTTGGACGAAAGTTGCTTTGGCCTCCATAAAGTAAACTTCTTCTTGAGTGATATCCAGTGCTGCAGTCAGGTCATCGACTGCCGTCTCCCATTTGCTGAATAATGGCAAATTGATCGCTCTGTTTTCCTTCCGAGGAAGCTGCGCCGGAGCAGGGCCCAACTCTTGCAACAGCACGCTGAGATGCGAGTTCTCATCCTTCGCCAACTCCGCGTTGTGCTTCTCAAGTAGACCGTGCGTAGCATACACCTCATTGAGGGTAATGGAAAGTTCCAAGTCCCGCTTCGATAAAGCAATGTAATTATCCATTTCCAAGCTTTCATAGAAATCTTGTACCTCGCATAGATCAAGCATGAACTTGTTGACTCGCTCCTTGTTCTGGTGTATGAAAGGTTGCAGCTTAGCCATGTAAGGCTCTTTGGCATAAGATGGCTTGTTCGCAAGGTTCTGGAGCATCTTCGCTATCAAAGTCAATGTCCGCCTTGGGTGGTCAGCAGGTGTACCATCGATCAGCATATATGATCTCGGTGTTACTATTGCCGGGTTGATGAATCTCAGAAAGAAAAAGCCTCCAATAAGCGTGCATATCGTCTGATCCTGCGCCTCTGGGTACTTCCGTTTCGAAAGGCTTCGAATCTGTTTGCATATCCACCGTATTCCGTACGGTGTTTCATCCAAACCATCAATAATCGTAGACAAGAACGAATTAGCTATCTCCATCAGCATCGTCAATCTTGGCGCGATGATCGCTTGAACTTGCTCGTTCGCCGCCGCCTCTTCCGCTGTTACTCCCCTTGGCAGGTCTGTAGGGGCGCTTCCTGTATCTTCTTCAATCTGAGCCACCATGCGCTCATACACCTTCAGAGGATTTATCTCTAGATCGACATCCTTCAACTCTATAAGGGAATTTATCTTTTCTGCCAGGACCTCCTTCAAGTAACTTTGCCCGGGTCCCCTCCGAGTGTAAGTCGTCATCATCCGTGAAACAGGGGTGTTAGCGCGTAGTAATGACGAGTATTCCGGCGTGTTATCGAATTGGTAAGTTAACACCGATTGGAACATGGTCAAAAGTAAATGCTCTTCCCGACTTTCATATTGATTTCCGTAGATTGTAAACATGACCGTCTGAAGCAAGGAGTCTATTTCGGCCATGGTGACAAGACGGCAGAGATGTGCGATATGACGAGGTTCTGATTGTAGGAGGAAGAGAAGGTTACCGTATATCTGGGTCTTCTCATCGTTGGGGAAGAAGCCTTCTTGTAGGTCTGTTGCATCTTCGAGATGACTTGCAACTTCGTTTTGCTGGACTTCCGTCAGCTTGTGTTAGATAGAGAGTAAACCTCATATTGCCTACCTCTTCCAGAGCCATACGATTTTGGATCAGTAAAGCTATCCTCGAATCCAGGTATCTAACATCCTTCTCAAGGACGAAATTTTTCTTCGATTGTGATGAAATCTTCGCTTTCAAATCCCGCAGAGATTTCTGAGCTAGAGCAACGTCAGCTTGCCATCCTTGATCCCTTTCTCACAAGGTTATTCTACCTTTTGCCAAGTCATCATCAATCTCCAGATCGTTCTCCTTTGCAGACATCGACATATAAACAGCGGTATAAGAGAACCGCTTGGATTGTCGTACTGACCTCCCATCGTGGGATGACATTGTGTTTTGCCGGGACACCGGAACGAACGACGAAGAGGATGATGTCGATGCCCGCGAAGCCGGTTGAAGCATGGTGGCTACAGACATGCTGTCTGCCTATAGGTCGAGTATGTCCAGCTCGAAGCCGCAGGACCGGGTTGGCGCGATGGTGATGTATTTGCAGTCTTCCCCTTCAAGGGTCTTTTGCTATCCGCACTTTTCGAAGAAGCGCATTTAGACCCCAATAATGGCTCAGTACTTGTTTAGAGGACGAACCAAGCGAGAACAGCTATGTCATATGCGCTTGCTTGTAGCAGTGCGTACGGTGACTGCTCTAGAATGTTGGAGGGCTCCGGTCCAGCCAACTCAGGTCTTGTTGCTTGCATCAACCTCGTCCAGCGATGGACGTATGAAGCCAGATGGATTGATGGTGTGACGGTTGCAATCTAAGAGAGGTCCTCTGTCGAATGTTCTTCGATGATGGAAATTGCATATGCGAATCCGTCAAGGACTATTGGTCCCAGCAGGTATCCGTCGCATTAGGGACTCTCAGCCTCAAAGCGCCGACAAGCCAGAAAATGAGATTGCAAGTTTCGGGAGCGCTGCAAGGGACTGAATTCTCGACGTAATGACGAAGGGCGCTTGCGGGGTCCGCGACGGTGGATATTGGAAGATAGTAAGGAACGACACGGATAGACGAACACAGTATTGGAGGACGGAGGACGGAGGGTTTGATTGCAGGATGGGTTGGATAAGGAACGTTAAGGGGGGGTGGTCTGGGTGGAAGAGGGGCGTGCGTGCGTGCCTGGCGTGGTGCAACACACGCGAGACGCGGACCGGAAGCAAGGCACTGGTTGGTGTACTCGTACTTATTACCGGGGTTCAGGAGCCGTTACATACCTATTTGTTGTACGAGTACGAGTACGAGTACAAAGTATATGTGCGAGTACTCTACTCTAGGTACTCGTACATCTATGCTACATGGAGACATTATCCGTGGGATTGGCCGGGACTAATACCCATGACGGAATCCATACCTCCTTCGATTTACAGCCCCCGCTTCGTCTGCAAGCTTGACCTGAATTGACCAATTGCGACTGCAGCCATGGAAGATCGAAGTGAAGCGGAGATATCAAGCGTCTCAAGGACTTCAAAGCCGATCAAGTCAGGAAGCTCATATTCGCATTGTGCACTGGGTGCCACTCTCTGCCATCAAGGGTTTCCTGTCTCCCGTTTATCTCATAGCCACCACATATCCAAACCATGATGGCTCTCCAATACCTCTCGATTCCCCCATACACTGGTTTCAAGGATCTTCAGAAACAATTCTACAAGAGGCTTCAATGATTGAGCATACATGGTGCTAGCTCAAGTTACTTTTGAAGACCGGCGGAGTTGATTGAAGAATGATGCTGTGGATACTTGTGGATGAGGGTAGTGATGGTATATGGATGAAAGGCTACTGATTAAAAATCGGAAGGGTCTCGCTGGACTGAGGGCAAGGATAGGGCTGGTGGACACATATACTTAAAAGTCATGGTCAAACCCTATGGGCTGGTGGTCCCTTACGAGTTCAGTCCCTGATAGGCAACAGTCCATTCGGTGCGGCTTGAAACCTTCAAAATAACCCTTGAAAGTATTGAACACACTGTTACAACCTACTCGTGTAGATGGATTCAAACTCAAGCCCGCCACCATGAGCTTTCAGCAAGACGACTGGTACGTTCACCTTGACAGCCTCCTCGCCAGGCAGGTTCATAGGAGCTGAGAATCCCGCTACGTGTTCTACTTTCCTTGCACAGGTGGGACACTTCCAGGTTCTTTCCTCACCACTGTCGGCTTCGGCATCATCGAGCTTTCTGATGCAAACGTTGCAGAATTGATGATCGCAAGGTCGGATGCTTTTTGGAGGGCTACATCAGTCTTCTCCCTCTCTGCCTCAAGCGCTGGGACTTACATGCAATCACAAAGTGTGATTGAAGATTCCTTGCACATCTTTGGTTTCGACGGATCGAATTCTGGTTCTGTCGTGACACCGACCTTCTTATCCATTTCGCTCACTGAGAGAACATTACCAAAATCGCCTCCATCTAGTCGATTGTCTACATCCTCCTGAACGACATAGAATGGCAGTTTTGCCACGGTATACGCCTTGGCATCCATGGGTGGCGGTGGAGGAACCATGTGCGTAACTCGCTCACAGCTAGAAGGATCCAGGATGTGTATGTTTATCAACCGCGAGGCCTGCTTGTTCCAGTCGCGGAGCGCCGTTCGTGTCGCGAGCAATGTCCTGGACGAGTTTGCCGCCGGCAGCTAGGCCCATGGCTTCGATGTCGGTGGTTTTAACATTGACAATTGTATCCTGTGGTATGAGGCCATTTACTGGCAGTTCAACAAATTGGGGCGACGCCAATCTCATCTGTGAGCTTTGAGAACCATTGAAATTTTGAGAACCAAAGCTATGCATGACTGGAAAGCTTGGAGCAGTTTCGAAGTTTCCAGAAGAAGCTGGAGAGTGTAGGGGCCCTTTCCGCGAAATTCGCCCCTTACGGTATGCGGCTTGAGGGTTTCTGGCCTGGCACATTGGTCAGACTTCACGTTCCTATGGGGACGCAGGTACGAACCTTAAGGTTAGTCCTTTTTGACGGGAATTTCTGGACGAAATCCGCAATCTTGCATGGGCCGGCAAATGACGGAGGATTTGGATAGACCCGAAGCTTGTTCGTTGGCTTCAGTCTCTCTTCCCTGGGCGTCCGCTGCTCGTCCAATTTTCCAAAGTAGGTGAAGTGCTTCGGCTCAAGCTCTCCGGCACGGAGCGCCCTGAACCAAGTTTTTAAGTCCTGGCGGTACACAGGTATGACCTCGATCTGGAGTCCGCCGAACTTCTCCTCACCGGTTATCTGTCCTTCCACAGTATACCCTGCACCCACTGTATAGTGATCGCAGACTATGTCAGCTCACGGCTGTTGTCCCCTGATCGCGCAAGGGAAGCGGTTGACCCACATGGCATTGCAACAAACTGTCGCACGACACCCGGTGCAACACATATTCCGTCAATCCACCTCTGTTGAGGGAGCACGATATAATCCTGCTTCCTCTCGCCCTTCATCTCCTCGTCGTTGGTCTTGTCTATAGGCAAGCCTGAGACCGCATTTACACCACCGACGAATGCACGCAGCGCATACCTATGGTGCACATCATAACCTTTCACAACAAAGCCAACCCACATGGCCTCCCGCTGCCACATAGGAAAGAAAATCCCACCTTGCTCCACTATGCGAGGTGATAGGTGAGGCGCGTAATCAGCCACATTGAAGAGCGGGAACTTTCCTAGTGAAGCGGGCAGCTGATGCAGTCTGTTATCATCAGGTATGCGCAGCGTGCGGTGGAAAGTAATCTCCAGGCTGTTGTTGACAACCACTTTTTTCCGCACCGCCAGTTCCATCGCCGAGACTATTTGGGTGAAGCTCGAGGTTGAGGCCGGATTGGTTTTGATAGGGTTGGTTGGTGAAGGAGATGAAGGGGTCGTCGATGTTGATGCGCCTGCCGGCGTAATCGGAAGATTCATTGGGGCCAACAACCTCGACCTCGACGTATGGATATGCGATGTTCTTTGTCGAGTTGATGGCCCACATTTGTTGTATGGCACCATCGCCGCACTCCAGACGCCAGGGGGCTACGAATCCCAAGGCTATTATCGTCCTATTAGATACGTTAAGAGTAGAAAATTAGGGGTTTCTTTCAGTGATCCTTGAAAGCGCGCTTTAAAATACCTTCAAGTCTAGACCATATTTCAGATAGCGGCGCATTACCAGCGAGGTCCAAGGCTGCCGAGAATTCTTCTGGATCCGAGACATGGTAATCGACCTGTTCCATAAGGCCGTCGATGTTGATCGCCAACAGCGTTGGCTCTTCGCTGTCGTTGAATTCGGACGACATGTTGTTCTTACTTCGAACACGGAACCCATGTAAAACAATTCAAGTCTCCACCCACTTCAAGAAGCCCAGGCTGGGAGAAGGAAGGGCCCAGCTTATGTAGTACTAGAGTGCGGTCAAGTACTTTAAGCCTTACGTTCCGCACAGGACGAATAAGATTCCTCGAATAGATACCGAATGATAGAATAGCAATGACCTGAGAGCAACTCAGCCGCACATGAATAGTGCTGCCTGGAGTTGGTGGCCTGAAATAAACAAATGTGATTGGTTTGACGGAACTTTGCTATCAAGACATCTCCTGCAAGTCAAGCAGGAGGGAAACGAGGCTCTGGACTCGACATTCATCCCCCCAATTACCTCACCATGTACACATCTTCTACATGGGTATCGAACGTCCTTCGCGCGGTGATGGTTGAGAAAGAAATCGAAACTTTCGAGGATGAAAGGGATCTGTGGTTGTAGATGAGTTGAGATAGATAATCAAAAAGGGGTGATATGTGTTCGGTGTTCCTATCGACTTACCTTGATTAAGACTTGCCAGTGTGTTTCAATCGTACGCTGTTCCACAAAGCTGACATTAGTCCTCCACAGCGTTCCAGGGAAGTATACATGGGAATGAGATCTCTGCCGTCAGGTTCCACTGAACCTAAGTGGTAGGTATGAGCTTGGAACTTTGCGGGCAATAGATCTCGCAGAACCCACATTCTACATCCACAGCAGAGCCCAGATTGTTAAACTTGGCGTGTTCTGCAGATGAATTGCAGAAGGAAACATTGACCATTATATCTGTCGTCCGTATACGGCCAGAAACTAAGTGTGATGGCTAGGCGTTGGTCGACGAGTAGCCAAATATAACCCATCTTCGGTCAATCCAAAAAAAAAGGCCGAGGGACAGCTCGAAGATCGTGCTCTAGCTTCGTCCGCCGCAGCCAGTGGAGATATGCTAGGTAGAAACAAACATGAAGTACAAAGGTAGCTAGTAAGAGATTGGCCGCAGTTGTTCACGTCGTGGATGCTTTACTAATCTGAACTCGATTATATGCTCATGTGCAACACGTCTCTGTGCCCATGATTAGGGCGAAGCTTAATTCAAGGCCGCCAATCTGAGCGGTTACATGATGATGTTCTCTCTGCGCAGCAAGCCGTACAAGTTGCGAGAGGTCACCCTTCGACGACCACGCCAATTCACGGCTCAGCAATGCGCCAAATGATAATTAAAATCGCGATATTATCATTAAGTTTGGCTTTCTCGTCACTTCTTGAACGTGAAGCTTTTTCCGGCTATTTCCCGCTTCGTCTTCCTCATGCCTTTCGGCGCATCCATAGACTTGGCATATGGGTCAAAGGCCTTCTTTGGCGTACTACGATCGTTCAAGTCTCTCTTTGCATGGAGCACTGATTCAGCGTTGGCATAGTCGAATGGCTCTGCTGGCTCATAGTCATCTCGGTTGCCGCCTTGGTTGGTTGCTGTGCCATTGGAGGTTTGCGCCTGCGCCTTCTTGGACTTCTTCAACGCTTTGCGTTCAGCCTTTTTGCGAGCTCTGCTCTGCGCCTCCTCGTCTTCCAAACGTATCTCCGGCTGGTCTCCAATGCCGTCTTTGCCGCCATCGATAGTTGCTGATGCCTTGGGATCCCTTTCAGCTCCGGAAACCGCCTGATCTTCTGTATCACTTATCTTTCTCTTGCGCGTACCGCCCATCTGCCTAACCACGAATATACCCTCTTCACTGGATGTTTTCGAATCCCGCACTTTCTGATACTGATGTTCAGCGCGTGCTCCAGGATCAACGCTGAGAGTATCGCTAGTGTCTACGCCCCTGCTGTTCGCGTTCTTGAAGACCTCGGCCGTAAGCTGAGGTAAAGGAAATGCCAAGCGAAGACCTTCGTGTACAGTGACTGTTTGCTTTGGAGCTTGCCACAAGCTACTGCCAAAAGTCGAACCCCAGAACCGAGAGCTATCAGTCCGGAGTAAATGTTTGCCGAGTGCTCGCGTCGGCACCCCACCGGCCGCGTTTACCATGGTCGTTGAAGCTTGTACTGTAGTGGAAGATGATTCGGTCATCACGATGTCTTCTGGCTTTGCCTCGTGCGGTTGCAGAACATCTCTCATCTCTGGACCATAAACGCCTGCCTCTTTTGCCTGCTTGATGATGTCGAGCAATTCCCCAACTCTCAACCGCATAGGCTGCGAGATAGGGTGGGATACGCCGAGTAGCGACGGCATATCCATTGGGACTGACGTCGCAATATTGTAGATTACGTGCTTAGGCATGACATAATGAAGACTTTCGTCTTCCTCGCGAGCGACTGCATCCCTCCATTGGTGTACTGCTCTGAATACCGCGAACTGCTCTTTCGAAAAAAGCGCTGGTGTTCGACTTAACAACTTGTACCACCCATTAGGCCCAATTCCCCGGATCGGATCGTAGAAGGGCCAATCATATCGCTGTAAGGCTTCTCCTTTCGAGTCTTTCAGCACCATATCGACAAGATTATCGTCAGGTCTTGCTGCGTTAGACCTGTCGATAAGCTCGTTTCTTATGTTATCGTACACGAAAAGTAAATAGTGTGTGTCGGAGCGAGCATAGTCAAACATCTCCTGTGGTAGTGGCCTAGAACATTATCAGTAGAGGTATACCAAGCTCGCAGGGTATTTTTACCGCATCCGCCAGTCAGCCGTCTGATACTTCTTATCGGCCTTGAAGTTCGCGAACTTGACCAGCAACGACGCCAAGCTTTTTTTGGGATATCCCAGGGCTTTTGAAGCATGAAATGTGTCGAAGAGACCTACTACATAGAGTCCGAGATCTCTTTGCAGCCACATCATATCCATAAAGGATCCATGGAATACCTAATCGCTGATTATTATCACGTTGGCAAACCGGTACCATTTTGCACTTACTTTGAGGATATTCGGGTCTGCAAACACTTCATTGAGCATCTGCAGCTGTTTCCTCCATGGTTTCAAAGTATCTACCACCCAATCCTTATCCCTTGTGCTTATCTGCATGAGTGACACGAGTCCTATGTAAGAACGTGTGTCGTGGTGTTCTAGGTCGACAGCTATCTCCCTTGCTGTCTTGAGTTCTGATAGCATAGAAGCGACTGCTTCAGGAGTGTCAACAAAGGTCGCTTCGGTCGTCTCGAAAGGATGGTAGGGTATGGGATCAGACTTCGTGTATGTTGAAGATGGATATCGAAATTGTGTAATCTCTGTCTCGTAGGGATGCTTGTACCTGGGGTGGGTGTGAATCAGTTCCTTTATGAATTCTGAAGTTTATTTCCGCAATAGATGAAAGGTGTGTCGTACTGCTCGACTCCATTATCGTTGAGTACGATATCCAGGCTCTGGTCAAGAGGCACGATCGCATGTGGCTTCGAGGTGAGCAATGGCTTGAAGGATGTCGTTTCATTGTTACTTGAGACCTTATCGAATAGCAGTTGCGGCTTTGGAATGTCCTGATTACGGAAGGCCTTGGTTGGCCTCGTAGTCTTCGCGATTGACGCTGGGGCTTGCTCTTGGTAAGAAGGACTTAGCCGCTTGACGACACCTGTGTACTCGTCGAGACAGGCGTCTGCTTTCTCAAGCAGACTGTCTATTACATCGACAACTCCTCGCCAATTTTCTTCTAAGGCCTCTGCATGGTGCAGCTGATGAGGTCCTTCAACTTCGGTCCCCTGAGCTGCTGCTTTGGCAAGCCTTGCTGCAATGTCGAGAAGGCGTGAATTCTGGCTGTCAAGGCCTGACGCAACGTCTGAGTTCAGAGAACGCTGAAACCCTAGATCTTCAACAGCAATTTGTGAGGCGGTTCTTGTGGTGTCAACAAGAGATGACGAAACCCGGTCCTGCAATGACTTGAACGAATCGGACGAGTCCATCATTGTAGCAGTAGTGAACTCTGGTCAAGGGCCAGAGTGTTCCCTCATAAAAGATGAGGGCGATCCTTGATGTGGGGCTTTCCAGGCTTTCCACTGACTCTCAAGCCTGGCCTGATTGAATGAACAACAGGCAGAAATTGCGATTGCCGCAGGTTCTAATCAAGTGGTAAATCCGGACCGCACTATTCGTACAAGTATCTTGAAGCGAGCGGTCAGATATTAAGGTTTCGGTAAGTAGCAGAGCCTCATCCAACTTCAATTCTAGCGTCGATCACATAAGCCGCCTTTCATGTACTTTTACAGTATTTCGTGAACTACACATGGCAATAAACCCCAGCACTGCGTGCAATGTCGGCGTCGCTCGCTCCAGAGTGTAACGAATTCAAGGAGTACGTGTTCCATTCAATACTTGACTTCAAGACTCGTAACCCATTCTAGGCGCTATGATTCGTGCTTCCTAAAGTGGTATAGCGAAAGTAAGCAGTAAGCCTCTCCTTTCACTTTGTACTGCTACTGACGATCTAGAATTCCTTAGAGGCAACTCCTCGACAGATGAATGCGAGCCATTGTTCAAACACTACAAGGCTTGCTTAACAGTCAGTGTGTTGCTTCCAAGACGGTGTTTCTAGCATTGACTCAATGCAGAAAGCCCTGAAGCAAAGAGGAATCGATAAAATGCTTGAGGAAACCAGGGAGAGCAACAAGGAGAACGATGCCGAGAACATGCGGCGCAGTTGTGAGTCCGCAACCAAGAATACATTACCATATCAGGATCTGACCAATAGCAGGATATGTAAGGATATCATCAAGACCTCTTTGCTCTGTTTTGGATGATACAGAATGCGTGGAGTAAGAGCTTTCGATAAATTTCTTTACTGTCGCAAAGATGGGCAAAAGAGCTGCCGATAGCCATGGAACAAGAGACAGCCTTACCCATCTATTTACCACTCAGCTCCTTAAGACTGGATTCTCCAATCTTTAGATTAGACGCGTGTCGTTCTCAAACAAAATTGAAATAATATTGTAGCCCTATCTAGACAACTTTTGGCGGGCGGGATATGCCGTTGCATAAGGCTGGAAACCTTAATTTCCACGCAGTCCGTATCCGTAAGACATCGTGGACAAATGAGCTGAAACTGGAGCAACCTCCAACCTTTTCATTTCGGTGCGAACTGTACCCTCCCGAACGTGGTCCTTGTCGATGTCTATGAACTCGCGGAGCCTCCACTCTCCCAGCCCCACAATCTCGGGCTCATACACCCTCAATCCCACCAAGTGAATCCTTCCCATACCGGGGACATCAGGCATGCTTCAGTAGTAGGAGCTGATTAATGCACCCGTTCTCGGTCCTGACCCTCGGGATCTTCGTAGCCGGCTACATTACTGCGAGGTGGGATCTGGTAACAAGGCTGTATGAACTTGCAATCTTCGCATGGGATCACGGTGTTGTGGTGAGTTTAAGCCAGGCTACGTCTAGACGCGCCATAAGCCGATGACTGACATGGCCGTAGACACGTGCCGCTAAGGGATTTGCGATTCTTTCAGTGTTCTTCTTCCTCTTCATAATACCAATTGAGCGAGTCGCTGTGCGCGAAACACACCTGGTACATCATGCGCCCTGTCCGTGAGCCTTTCGCTTTCGCTGACGTTCTTGAGTAGCATCCTCGGTCAGGAGAAGGTGGCATATCAGCTCGCGAGCAGCTAAGACGCCGAGGCTCGTTCTGAAAACAGGCATGAGATTATGGTTGTAAGTAATGGGTTAATAAGGATATTTTGGCCGTCAGATACATCACGAAGTACTTCACGAGGCGTTATAATTGGTTGGAGAAATTCGGAATTGGATATCTTCGTCTTGGCCGTGCTGCAAGATGTTGAGGTTAGCCGGCGGAACTCTGTAATCGTCCATCATTCCTGACCATACTTCACAGTCACGGAGTGTCGAGCATGCCTTGCGCTTGGGGACACTTTACCATAACAGTCCGCATCCAATCGCCAGAATCTTTCAGCTATGTGGAAAGTCTTCGATACATGTGCTAGGATCGACAAACCCAGCGACAACTCCAAGCACTTTCAATGCAAACCACATCTACGCTCACACAAGCCCAGCTTCGCGGCTTCCACGGATATGCTGCCCAAACGATTCTAACATCACAGCACAGGTAATTATGTTCGATCGACCTCACCCGACCCGAATGCAATACTTGTCTCTGAATCCAATTTCATTGGCCCTGGGTGACAAGCTGGTGAAAGTGACTTCTTCATCTTTGGCTCTGGATAGTATCGATGCTGAGGAAGAACGGGAAAGACTACGCAAAATCAGACTTGTCGAAAAACTCCGATGTCACACAGTGTCAACGCATGCACCGTCAGAAAAACAGCTTTCACTGTCCTCCATACTTAATCAGGTGAACTGCTCGTTTGAAATGGGTAGGCTGCTGCGAAAGAACGTTGGTCTGATTGGCACCCGACAGAAGCGTCGTCTTAGCGTGGGTGAAAGGGTAGTGGAGTCTGCTACCACTCTCCGAGACTATGTTGCTCTTGGATTGTGGCACCTCTTCACGGTGTGGCTTTATCCTATAATAACGAGGGTTTTCGTGCTTGGACTTATATGCCATCGCATTGCAGCAGAGGTTGTCTTGCAAGTCCTGGAATGGCGACCTCGATCTGAGTCTGCGGCTTTGAAGGATGTCTCTGCTACCGCGCAGCAACTCGACATACGATTACAGCAGTTCTGCTACTGGCCAATACAATACCTTACTCTGCGTCAAAGGAAAGATGATTGGGAAAGCGTTACGACTAGCCACCCTGACTATATTCGGTTCTACAACAGCCTTTGGCTTGTTGCGAACGATGTAATCATTGGAATAGCGTTGGGTTCTTATATCATTGATAATGTTGACTGGGTCGCCTTCCAAATCAACCATGTGCTCAGTGGATGGACTGTGGAGGGTCTGCAGCGGATGATAATCTGGCTTATGGATTGGCCGGCGGGTCTGAAGCTGAACACCGAATTGGCTGCTTTCCTCGGTGATCTATTCCTATGGGTCATTGATTACTGGGCAGGTTCGTGCGCAGCAGTGACTTCCACAACATCTTTAACTGACTGGATTAGGTTGCATTGCAAGCCTAAGACCCTTTCTACCTCATGTGATTTACCTCATCGGTTTTTCGAGCTTTGCTGGGGCCAGTATGCCTATATCTTTGTTCTCGGATTTGCTATCCGTCCTCACGCTGCACATATATTCCTTCTACGTTGCATCGGCCCGCATCTTTAATTGGCAGCTGACAATCATAATGTCTTTATTTCACCTATTCCGAGGGAAGAAGCAGAACGTTCTCCGGAACCGTATAGACTCCTGCGATTACGACCTCGACCAGCTCCTTCTTGGGACGATTCTTTTCACCTTACTGTTCTTCTTGTTACCTACTGTAGTTGTATTTTACTTAACCTTTGCGTCAGCCCGGATGGCCATCATCTCGCTCAAAGCGGCGTTGGACACTTTACTGGCATGTTTAAATCACTTTCCCCTTTTTGCATTGATGTTACGAATAAAGGACTCACGGCGTTTACCTGGTAATGGACCGTCCTTCTGAAGTTGACACCGCTATCCACTGACTCATCGGAAGGTGGCATTCGTTTCGAACTTCGAGATCCCCATTATATCTCACCGTCTTCCGAGCCAGAGCTTGTTTCTCCTCCAACCTCGTACATAATGCTCAAGGCAAGTGCCTCCCTAGTCACTCTATAGGTTCGCCTCGCTTACTGACCCACTAAGTCTGTTCCGCTCCCCTTACGAGCCATGTTCGATCAATACTTCCAGCTTGGCCACCGCATCCGCAAGCACTACCTTTCTCCCGGTGTTGTACTTTGTTTGGCTACCGGACGCTTTGTTCCGCCAATACACCGGAAGAACCTCTACAGTCTGCAGTACAGCATGCTTCCAGCAAGACGTGCGAGCATCGTCGAACTTTGGACTCGGCTGACCGAGGAGCCTAAGCACACAATGAATGGCGCGGCCAAAATACCGAATGGCCTCCACGCACGACGAGGTCATCGTTAATCGTTGATCGTTTCAACGACGGTGAATAGTGTATTATAATAGATCTAATGTAACGAAAAATCTTAATCGATGCATTTTAGTGTCTCTAGACTTTGCAGGTCCTGCGGGTGAGACATTGATTTGCGGTCTTAAGAGTTGCAGTCACTGGTCGACGCCTAGAATGCAACGGTGAGCGCTCACCATACATTACCTGTTATCTTACGTTCTAATAGAAGATCCTAACAGCTTACTGGATATCGTCACTGCCTCGGGATCCGCTTCTGATGATGGTATGGATCTCAGGTCAAGTGCTATGCTACTTTCCCTTACAGAAGCATAGTACACCCTTCTCGCCCTCCACGCTACAACAGAACTATCCATCCAACCGAGTTGCACTCTCTATCCGACGGTCGTCTTGCTACATCAATGCACTCGCCGACCCTCAGCTCCCCTATCGCCATGCAGCATGCAGCATCATCCAACTTCAGGTCTCCCCTCCACAACCATCCCCTCACACCCCGCACACCTCCTCGCTCTCACCCTGCCCTCCACCTCCTCCCCACACCGACACCTCAACCCCAACCAAACCGTTTTCTCAACAAACACATCTCCACCCCACTCCACCGCCTCCTCCACC
>JAABUP010000496.1_pt1 | contig 86475 bp, 150 predicted proteins | sample 5559201 | NCBI WGS metagenome assembly JAABUP01 (sample SAMN10711887, study PRJNA513373) | rock metagenome | isolation source: Antarctica rocks | place: Antarctica
TGGCTTGCTGCACATGGGCCTCAGTCACATCCACCTGCAGCTGCATCCTGGCCAGGGACTCGCTGATGCGCACAATGGCTTCCAGCTGGCGCACTGTGATGGGCACAGCTGGCATCTCACCCTCACCACCTGCTGCCCGCTGCCTCACCTGCATGGTGCCACAACAAGCTTGAGGCACCTGGGCCTAGTCAGCATCAACTTCATTCCACACCATCCTTCTCGGCATCTCTGCCCCCTCCAAATACTGTGAGTATAGCGTCTGCCATGCATTGCAAACCCTGACAACCAACAATTGCACCCCCCAAACATTTCTCACCTGTTTTCTTTTTCTAGGCATTTTTGCATGGCTCTGACAATCACTGCATCGCTGGCAAGGTGTTTCTGGATGCAATCTATCAAGAGAGCTTGAGACACTGTATCAGTACTTGCATATCACAGCTCAGGGCTGAGCAGATGCTTGCTCAGGTCTAATGGGCTCTCAGGAAGAGCTGCAAACATCCCTCCATCCTATTCAAAGCTCTCAGCTGAATGACGCTGTCAGAATATGAAACCTGCAGCTGGACTGGACCATGTGTCAGAGGCTGTGGATATGCCATTGAAGTCGGTTTACCTCTTCTCTGATTTCAACATAGTCAGTGGCCAAGTTGGCTGCTGCCCTCTGGGTGAGGCGAGGGGAACACTTCACTCGGCAATACTCCAAGTATCGCTTCAGGAACTCCTCTTCCTGCGTGGCCAGACTTGACATGATCTTGCGCTCAGTTGATTTCCCTCTCATGCAGTTTGCTCTTCTCAGTTTAGACACTTGATGTGATACTCATCAGCTGCACCATGTCAAGAAATCTGACATGATCAGGCAAGAGCTCATGGTATAATTGCAGCGGCTGCAGTGCTCAGGATATCCAGCCAGTACAATGCTCTATGCAAACAATGCAAGCTTTAGTGCAGGAAGCGGTGCAGCTGTGTGCCTTTCACCTACCCCACAATCAAACACTTATGCAAACAGTCACAATACATCTGAAGGTCGATGCAACAGCAACCAGCTGACTACGCTTGCCCAGATACCTTCTTTTCTTCTTCGTCAACTTCCAACGCAGCACCAGCGTTCTTGTGCACATTGAGCACATGGCGTGCAATCTGCTTGTCGCGGTCCATAGAGCGTTCATCCTTTACTATGAAGATAAGGTCAAAACGGGACAGGATGGTGGTTTGCAAGTCAATGTTCTCCTGTGCCGTCTTCATGTCATCATACCTGCACAGCAGACGCTTGTGAAGTCAGCAAACGGCAAAAGTGTGCTTCTGATGTGTTTCAGCATTGCAGCACCACAGCATCAGCTTCCCTGGTGCATACGCAAGTGGTAGCCTTTCCCTGGCGGGCTCCATAACCTCATGCAGAGGGTATGGTGGAAGCTTTGCATCATCCCGGTTGAGCTGTGCAAAATGTGACATTGGGAGGATATGCATACAGACTGTGTGCGCAGGGTGGCTATTGACCTGCCAGAAGGGGGGTTGGCTGCAGCCAGGACTGACGTGCGAGACTTCAGCATGGTCGTGATGCCGGCTTTGGCAATGGAAATGGTCTGCTGCTCCATGGCCTGCAGACAATATCCATGTCTGGTCATCACAATTCAGATGAGCAAATATATTGGTGTCTGGTGCATGTGCAAGTTGTTTCAAGGCAGTGTCTGCTTGCATGCAATTCTGGGGTGCCACGCCTGCATCACAAGGAGGCAAGTGAATTGTAGACGCCAGTATTCGAAAACACCCACAACAACAGTTCCAACAATTCATCACAGCCTGACGGACACAGCAGCTTAAGAAGAGGCAGAGTTCAGACACAGGTTGTGAAATCCATGTTGACCCCAAGAATATAAAGAGTCTGTAAGAACGAATTAGCCATACACAAGCAATACAGTGTTTCCTACTAACCTCATGAATGGCAACTCGATCCTCAGGCCGCATCTTGTCAAACTCATCAATGCAGACAACTCCATTGTCAGCCAACACCATGGCCCCTCCCTGCATGCATACATACAGCTTTCTTCAACCTGGGCTGTAGCTTGCACAGCTCATCCTTGCCCTTGCAGCCTCACCAGGCAAGAAGCTGCAGTCATGCACTGTACTTGCACTTTGCTGGCAACAGTATCCACCCAGACGCTCATGCCAGTATCATGCCTTAAGCTGGGCAGCGGCTAAAAGGACCCATTATAGAGATCCAGCAAAGAGTTCTGGAAGCAGGTCAGGACTCTTCCTCGTCGTCACTTGCATCTGCACAGGCTACAATGATAGTGGCCCCAGCCATCCACCGCATTTCGTACACTACAGTTGCAGTGCAAGATCTGTTTAAGTCAACTACATGATGCATGAGGACTATGCAAGCAGGGCTGTACCTCAAGGAAGAACTCCCCACTGTTGTCCTTCACCACAGTGGCTGTGAGACCGGCTGCACTGGAGCCTTTGCCTGAGGTGTACACCGAGATGGGCGCCTGCACATGGCCTAGGCTGTTTACAACAATATGACGTGGCAGCATAATGTGCTGTGACAACAGCATGACATTCTGCTGATGCCAGACTTGTACCTTCAGGCAAGCTCAGGTAGACTGCGTGCATGCACGTTTGAGTTATCTGCTAGTGGGAATGCCAGATGAATGAATGTAATGTCTTCCTGCTCAAGTGATGATTCTCAGCTCCAAGTTTGACTCACAGTCTTGGCAGCAAACTTCAGGAACTGTGATTTGGCAGTGGAGGGGTCTCCCATGAGCAACACATTGATGTCTCCACGCCTAGCTGTGCCGTCTGGCATCCTCTGCATGAATGCAAACATGTGTACTGCCTTCTGAACCGCCCATAACAAGCATTGCAATGTACAGCCTGAGGCAAAGACGGGAGGAGCTATGTATGTTTGTAAGCAATGAGAAGTGATGCAGGCTTGCACATTGTGCATTCATGCAACTACAAACACAAACTGATTTGCATGAAGGCCTGTGACGTTGTGATTGTACAAGATGAATATGCAAAGTTCAATTGCTGTCCAGCATGCAGCTCAAACGGCACAGACTAGGGGTTATACAGCAGCGCTTGCAGATGAAGTTTCGCACATATGTGCGAGGCTCAGGAGTGACAGATACCTTGCGGGCGCCGCCGAAAAGCAGACAGGCCACAGCTTTCTTGATGTCAGCATGGCCAAAGATGTTTGGAGCAACCTTTGCAAAGATGCGCTCATGCAAATTTGGTTGTGCAGCGTACGCCTTGAACTCTGCCTCCTCCTCCATTCTACATGCAGGGCCCTTCCACGTCGAATGCAGAAGTTGGCTGCTTGCAGACTGTGAGCAAGCCAGGGTGCATGCAGGTCAACCATGGGTGACCTTGAGCCAGCAGTGTATGTGCAGCCGTCTATGCAGTTGACCAGTGTTTGAAGGCAGAGACAGCCTCAGACGTGCCAAGTTTGACCCGCTTGACTTTGTTGATGACGCATTGACAGCAACATGTCAAGACTCACGTGAAAGTTGGAGAATTGTGAGCGTCGCCCTCAATGTCCTGCTCCAATCCCACCACTCTGAGATATGGCTGTTTGATGGCAATCCCTCCCTTGCCGTCTTTGCTTTTAGCATCCTTAGTCTGCATGCAACAATGTCAACGTTAGTTGCACACACCAGTCTTTCTTTCTTGGCAAGCTGGTTTTTGACTCACAACTTGTAAACACGGGTATGCTGTCACTGCCCATCATGAGTGATGAGGTGACACGATGGCAGATCAGGCAGAAGTGATGACTAATCTGTCTATTGCACAATATGCTGATTCTTTTATATAGGCTGCATTGACACAAAATGTCAATGCTGTTGCAGGTGGACAGCATAGCATTCAAGCTTGTAGTTGTGCACCTGATAGATGCTGTAAATGCCAATCGCAGTGACACGCGTGCCAGGTGAGATCTTGCCAACCAGATGCCTGTCCACAATCAAAGTCATGCTTTGAGGCAGCTCGCCTGTTGGAACAGCCTCTGGTCGTTCCTGTGTACATACGACCTTATTCAGTTTCACAGCAAGGGTGGAGGCTGGAGGCGTACGAGGCCAAGCAGTTAAGAAGTGAGCCAGCCATCCCTTGCTATGGCACATGCCTGGCTGTGAAGCAGCGAGCTCGACTTATGTCACTCATGCCAATAGCAATGGAAGCTCCCCATGTACACTGCATGCTGGATGGAAGATGCTATGCTGAGCAAATGGTGTCATGCATTACATGGCCCACACACCATACATCATGTAGTGCACTGTGCACCTGCAGCTTGAGCTGTTGCTGATCCACATACTTGCTCCTGCTGGGTAGGATGATGAAAGGATCCTGCCCACAAGTGTTGCCCTCCCCACCTAGAGTGGCTGCATCACACATCCTGGGTATCATGGCTCCGCCAACACCAGGTTTGCATGTCACCGTCTTGATTGTATGACATGTTTTGCACTCCAGTGTGATGTAAGTAGCCTTGTGCTGCAGTCACACAATTTTGCTCACCCACATAAACACAATTGCTAAGACAAAGGTTGGCATGACTGCTTCATGGCATGCTGCCAAGCTGCACCTACCTTACGTGTTGCAGCATGCGTGACAATGCCAGGTATCATCACCAGCTGAGACACATGTGATGACTGCAACAACACACAGAGGTGTCAGACAGTAGGCTGCATAGCACACAGCAGCAGCAGTGATTACGGGAACAATCATTGCCCACCATAAGCTCCCTCATTGACGAAGGGCCAAACTGCGCAGAGCTGTGCAGGAAGACCTGCAAGTCACTTGGCGCCTGGTTCTCGCCATCTTGCCGGTCACTTCTCTGTATGCGCTCCACTGCAGCTGCCTCCAGCTGTCATGCCAATCAGTGGTGTTGGATACATTTCGTTGTGTCGACATAAGCTGCTGCAGGATGTCCAGGCAGTAGCTGAGGACCAAAACTGCTTACCAAAGGCAAATACTCTGCAGGGGACCGCTGCAGACACGCACCAAGATCTGGGTCAAACAGCTTGACATCTTGGAGGTCCACTCGGAGTCTGGACTTGTCCTTGATCAGGGCATCACTGCAGCGCCATTCTTCACTGTTGAGATTCTGCCTGTCAGGGCTTCCTCATTGGCATGAAGCATAACCATGGATCTACCTGTACTTATAGACCTCACTAGATTGCTGGCCTTCTGTCTCTGTCTGGAACGTCCGCAGAAACTCATGAAACTTTGCCTGTGCAGCGTGTTTCTCTAAGTAAGGTACTTCATCATCTGCCCCTGGTCGGCTTTGATTGCTATACGCCACCCATCCAGCTGCATATAGGACGCAACATCAGTACGTGCTGCTTGAATTGAGTGTCGCACAAGGCAACACAGTTACCGTCGAAGCCTGACATGCTGCGATCTGTGTGATGCAGTTAGCGTGATTACAGCTTATTGCAGGTCTGTGCTTTCCACGAGAGATGCTGCTGTGCAAGGTGTGACAAGTCTGCAAGCCTGTGTCGCTGCCACCTTGCTGTCGCTTCAACCGCAGAGTGGATCACAATTAGCGCAATTGATCACAGTTGGCGCCATGCTTTGCCATTAGTCTGACCATTAGTAACCCCGCTTGAGGCGAATCTAAATCTTAGTAGTTTCAGCACGGCAAAGCATGCAAACACAACGTAAGGAGACTGAAACGGCGTTGATCACCCGGCAATGAGAGCTCGACGATCGGCTATCAAAATCGTGTTGGTTTGCTTCGCCATCTGCTTTTGTTGGGGATCTCTGCAGAGCATGCAAGTGTTGTCTCGACTGGTCCCAAGCATACAGTCCAAATCCGTGTCTGCAACCACCACTAGAAAGCTCGCTGCTGTTGTACAGCCGCAAAACACGATGGGCCGCGGATCATTGCGCAAGATTGATCACAGTAAGCGATGCTTAGTCGAACCTGTTTGCTTCGCGTCGTCACGACTCTCTGCGCACACTGGCCTACGATACTGCATCTATCTTGTCGACGTTCTTGGTCCATACTGCAGATTCTTTGCATCATACCAAAGGCGCATGGTGGCTGGAGTCATGGTTCCATTTTTCGTTTGCATCGTACTACAACCCAAAAAACATGAACTTCGGCGCCCTTCGGGTTATCAATGACGATTACATCAAGGGACCCTCTGGGTTCGGCAAGCATCCACACAGAGACGCTGAGATCTTCACCTACATTGTTGAGGGTCAGCTCAGCCACGAAGACAACATGGGCAACAAAGAAGCGTTGCCCAGAGGCTGCGTTCAGTACCTTTCTGCTGGCACAGGCATCACACATTCGGTATGCCTGTGCCATATCTGCTACTTCAGAAAGGGTTTAACATCAGCCAGACAGCAAACATGAAGCCGCATGCTCTTGCAGGAGTTCAACCACGACAAGGAAACTGTGAGGAGTTTGCAGATATGGATGACACCAGACAGCAGGGGTCACACACCTCAGTATGGCAGCAGCAGGTATGTCAAAGAGGACAGGCATAACAAGCTGCTGCTGATTCTGGGTGGTACTACCGCTGTGCCAGGCTGGAAGGGTGTTGCGCCAGGCAAAGGCATCAACCTCCATCAGGTTTGCAATTGCTGTTTGTCACCTTAATCTTGAGTCTTGACTGCATTTGCTGTTACTGGCCACAAAGTATGTTTGTGTGATACTTCAATGCCTGCAAAGTCTCAAGTTTGTCTGGCCTAGCATTTTGCTACATTTGTCAGCCTGCGGCCTCATTTGCTTCAGGTGCATGGCAGTCAGTCAGTAGGAAATGATGTTGGGGAATTGTCTCACGTTGTGCTTGTGCATGCAGGACGCCAATGTGTTTGTTTCAGAATGTGATGCTGGCACCAAGTTCAACATTGAGCTTGGGGCAAAGAGGCAAGCCTACTTGATATGTATTGAAGGTGACCTTGCTGTTAACAATGAGACAATGACTACAAGGGATGCAGCAGAGGCTGTTGCTGATGACTCTGAGCCAATGCAGCTGCAGCTTGAAGCACTGCAGAAGGGGTCACACTTCATGATCATTGAAATGGTCAAGTCGTGACACAGATCATGACGGCCATTGCAGTGCAGTCCAACATGCTGTTGTTACTAGGAAGAAGCTTGCTATTGCTCGCTGACCCTGTTCGTGTATATGAAAGCCTGGAAATGCAAATACTATGATAGTACTTCTCATGTTACACATGCTAATAAGCGGTGCAGCACGAAGTCCAAAAAGGAAGTTCTCTGTTAGCTGGGCAGGACAATAAGCTTGATCATAATCGTGAAAAGTTGCAGATACTTTATGAATGAACCCTTCTGTGCTGCAACATGCTTGTACAAGAGACAGTCAGCACAATGCAATAAAGACATTGCAGACGTTTACATCAATGCAAACAGTTGTAGCATGGGGTCAGCTGTCAGCAGCTGTGTACTGGGGACCTGACAATGTCAGCATCATACATCATGCCAAACAGAGGGCGTGTACACCACAGCTGATGCAGCTGAGGTAGTACACATCGCAAGGTTTGCATGAGACTCGTGATCTCAAATCATGCTGTGACTTGCTTTCCTTGTGTCTAGGCAGGTCATACCACATCCTCGTCAGCTTCCCAGTCTTCCTGCAGAATCACAACACAGTCGAAGTTGCAACTCTGCTTAGCTGGCAGTACGTGGAAAGCAATGGCTTTGACCTGCTGTCCAGAGTCATCATCTTTGTCACACAATATGCAACATGAGTCGAGGCCATCAGCCAATTTCAGGCCCCAAGCAATATCACACCCCAAGCATAACAACCAGCTTGTTCATTAGGAGGTTACCTCATTGTCTGACATACTTTCAAGCTGGTCGGGATCCAGCCCAGCATCTGCCGCCAACTTCTCATCTTGCTGAAGTCGCTGTCTGGCAAAAGCTCGCATCAGGTTGGCCTGCCACACATCTAGCACCATGACATCTGAAACTTGACCCTCCAGTATGCCGGCTTGAACTGCGGCTCCTAGAGCAACTGCCTGCAATCATGTTGTAAACAACATGAGCAGTAGGGAGCTTGAAGCATACACAGCTGCTGTGAGCATATTGTGCTGAGTTGTCCACACCAGACTGACACCATGCTCGGGCTTTTGGTTCAGGGCTTTGTTAAAAAAGTCTATCAAATACCTTGAAGAGTGGCTCAAAGTTTTTTGCCTTTAGGCTCTTGTTCAGGAGCCTAATTCAGCTGGCTTGCATCTGTAAATATCTCTCTACATGACATGAGTGCTGTTTCAGCGACAAGAGCGTCATTAATCTGTCAGTACAGACTTAGATAGTGCCACCTGTAGCACCCATGCCCTTGGTTCCTGCCGAGGCCTCTTGGAGCTGTGACTGCTTGCATGGTTGAGTCAGCATTGTGTGCAGCATACAGCATCCAAACATCATGTCAAGCGCTGCCTGTTAGTGTAGGTGATCAAGTGCCTCACATGCAGAGCACGGCAAGGAACTATGCTCAAGTCGATGTGTCCACCTCATCTGGCTGTACAAGGGTAGCAGGCTCCAAGCCAGTCATGTTGAGTACAAAACGGCGCATGGCCGGCATGCGAGTGCTGCCCCCCACCAGCAGCACCTGACTGATGGGGGCTCGCCGCTTGGGCCGCAGCTGGGCTTTGGGCAAGGCCTGCTTCTTGCTTTTGCCTTGCCTCTTCTTCTCGTTCTCCTGGTCAGCTCTGACAGAGCCAAGATCCACACCTGCCTGCATTAGCAGCCACGACAGCAGCAAGGTCAGCCCCTCACCACCTCCACTATAGGCATTGTCACCTGCCGAGATGCACAACATCTGACCCAGTCCCTCATCTGGCAATTGCCCCGGGGCCATAAGGTGCACAACATGTGATTTATTGCAAGCTGATGCATGCGTGTCATGATTTGTATATGTGCAGTAGCATGAGGTGACAAATAAGTGTCAGAGGCTTCAGATGCTGATCCTCTTATGATGGCAAGCGTGATTGCACATGCCTTCTTGCTTGTCATGCAATTCAAGCATCTTCTCACCCTAGAGCAGCTTGTATTTACACAAGCTGCAAGACTTCTACATTCCCATGCGCAATGCCAAGACGCATCGGCAGGAAACTTGTTAGCATCAGCGGTGTGTCAGAGAAGAGATGACAACTGTTATGTTCAGCATGAAAGCTGCCTTTGAGGCAGACTCAGGCACGCCCAGGTTTCTCATCACTCACACCACTGCTGCAACTTTGCAGGTTCATAGAATGAGCCCACACTTGCTGAAACACCATCAGTGTACCATCTCAAGCCATTGTGCCAAACAGAATGCCCCAACAGGATCTCCCCAAAACTGTACAAAACCCAACTGCTCCTTCATTGAGTACTTGCATAAGCTATGCTGTGTACACTCGGTTGTGCGCCCGTGCACTAAGATGCCTTCAGACCACTGAGCATATGTCCAACCAACCTGTCCTATGATCTTGCAGGCAGGCAGAATGCCTTCACACAGCCAAGCTCTGACAGCATTGCATAGCATGGCGTGAGTTGCAGACCTGCCAGCAAGCTTGGTCCAGAGGCAGGCGCGCACGCCTGAACAGGTCTGCAGATAATTGCTCAAACTCCTGCTGACTCAACACCGCTTCAACACGCTGCCCATCACGCCCCTTCAAAGGCATTTTGATGGCCACAGAACTGGTCTCTGATAGCCTGATCTGCATGCAGCTGCCACTTGGCATGGTCTAGCACACGGTCAGGTATGCATTCAAATGACATGCCGTGGGCACCCCATTCCTGCTTGCATACAGCCCAGGACACAGATGCACAGCTGATGCGCATGCAAGCAAGCAGTGCACACGTGGTGATAGTGTGATGTAACTGGTGGTGTGACATTGAGTACCAGCAGAAGCACAAGCTGAAAGAGCAAGCAGCGCTGATGCACATCATGCGCATCAAGCTCAGATCGATAACAGTTCGTACCTTTGCAGCTTCAGCAATAGCCTTGAGCTGTGACAGGACTGCAGGTTGCCGCCACTGGATGCCCTGCAACCAGCAAGCTGTATGTTGGCACATGCACTATGCCAGCATCTCTGTGCTGGTGTTTAGCAGTACTGTCCCTCACATTGTGTGATGCAACACTCAACTGTCTTGTACTAAGCTTGACCTTTGCACATCAAGAGGGCACAGGCAAGGGAAATTATGCATGAGGCATGATGCACTGCATGTCATTTAAGGCTGAAGGCATGATGCACAGCGTGCCATGTCATGCTGCTTTGGGAACATGACATTGGAGCATGCCTGGAGAACTCACTGCAGGTCTGAGGTGCTCCTTGATCAGCCAATCCACTATGACATTGTCGAAATCATCACCTCCTGCAAGGCATCCATGGAATGCTTCAAAAGCCTTGGGCGCAAGTCTTGCGTGATGTCACAACTGGCCTGGAACACATTTCCAAATTTTGCACCTGTGCACAATGCTATGACAGCAGGCCTTGTTGATGACAGGCGGGCAGGTGAAAGCCACAGCAGCACCATCAGCATGAGGTGAAGTCTGAGCAGCAAGGAAGCTGACCTAGTTGGGTGTCACCACCAGTGGCCAGGACCTCGACAACCCCTTGACCAACCTCCAGAATGCTCACGTCATAAGTGCCACCTCCAAGGTCCAACACCAGCACCGTCTGATCCTTTTTCAGGTTCACACCATATGCCAGTGCTGCCGCTACAGGTTCTCTGCAAAACAGATCACCTGTTGTCAAGGCTGACTTGTGACAGGAATCCTTGCATCCATGCTGCACCAACATCCCCTCATGCAACACTGTGGGGACGCCAAGCAAGACAGCAAGCTTAGCATAAGTCTGTCCAAGACATAGCATGAACAGCAGCAGGAAATGGAGCAAGTATCAGACGCAACAAGCATGTCAAGTTGAGCATTGCCTGATGAGTCTGACAGTCTGCAGACCTGCTATCTTGCCAGCTGTGATGGTTGCATGCTTTTGATCCTCATCAAAATATGCTGGTACCTGCATAGAAGGCATATTCAATTGCCTTGTGCATGCTCAAGACAGACCATTGGGGTCTGGGCTCCAACACAGTCCTTTCTTTCTGTCGTTTGGCATGACTTCAGGCAAACATACTAGAGAAGCTGCATACCGATATGACAGCTTTGCTGATGGAAGCTTGCATTGACTGCTCAGCATGAGCCAGCATGTGAGCAAGGATCTGGCCTGACACCTCCTCTGGGTACAGCTGTCCTCCCTCCACATTGTTGCACTTCAGCGTAACATCTCCATCTTGGTCACTATCCACCAAGTAGGGCACCTGCGTAGCAGTACATACTGGCTGAGACATTGGCTGAGGTCTTGGCTGTCTAGACATCAACGGATACAAGCAGGCATAGGTGTTGATGATGCCAGGCAGGACGCAGGTCATACATGATGGCCTTGGGGAACTGCAAGCTGCGCCGCCAAAAACGGAGCAGAGCCTTACTTGCTGAATTGCACCTTTAGGCAGGTCATCAAAACGACGCCCAATGAATCGCTTGACGGAATAAAAGGTATTGAGTGCATCAGCTGCCGCTTGCCTTCACAACAGTTCCCACTGTTAGACATGACTCGGATGACTATGACACAGAGCTGCAGGAAGGCTCCTGGTGTGTAAACAAGAAACAACTGCATGTGGACAGTCTCACCTTTGAGCTTCTTGACCTATCAAAATCTGGCCATCAGGCAGATACCCAACCACAGAAGGTAAGGTGCTCGCGCCACCTTCCTGCTTTATAATTACAGGTCTTCGACCGGCAAATCTCTGCAAGCACGAGGAGTTCGTGAAACGGATTTCAATGCACCACGTTTTGTGCTTGCCAGACAAACGTGCCAAGTGACGGCAGTTGAAACGGCAACTCACAGCAACAGCTGAGTTTGTGCTGCCGAGATCAATTCCCACCACAAGCTCTGAGCGTACTTCCTACACGACCCAACACAAAGTCAGTCTGACAATGGATGCAGCGCGGCAGGCCGCAACATAATGGGGCCTATACAGACGCAGACCTCTTTTTGTTCTTGGCACGCGGTAACTGCTCTTCTTTTGCTCGGCAGATAACTGTGTGGGCTTTCAACGAGTATACAAAGCTTCTGTCGGCAAGAGATAGGTGTGAAGCGCCGCCAGCTACTGCTCATAGTCGTGACGAGACCCCGCTTAGAAAGTGCCACACTTGATTGAGCCCAGGAAGATCAAACGACCCTGGAGCACTTGCATCTCTGAGATGCCATTTCATGGTTCCATGTACCGGTAATTTATATGCAAGCGTTTTACGGGATTCGCCTGATGGTATGTCTGCATGACCATTAGGCGTTCGCCTGCTAGCAGAAACGGCTACACACAGAGCAACACGCCCATGTTGAACAGGATGGAAGGTGAGGAAAGTGTTCAAAGTCCAAGAGCAGTGAATCTGATGGACCAACATTCTTCAAGCCTTTGTATAGAGCATCACCTATGCAAGATACGCCAAGGAATAGTCTGCACAGTGATGAGACAAAGTTGAGGGTACATAGATACCAAAAGCTGCGAATTCCACGAACATGCATGCATGTATCTGCGCAGATACTGGATCAATTTCTTAGACTGGTCTTCAGGTACAGGCCCAGCATCCCTACCACTATTTACGGCCCTTTTTCTGACTTGGCGAGTGCCGCCTAGACTTGTGCTTTTTCAGGCCCCCATTTGGCAGCAAAGATGGTGGCATGTTTCTTTGCTGTTCAATCACATGAAAAGCACGCAGCAAGTCTTCCATACGATGCTCAGCACTGCTGTCATCATCGCTGTTCTCTTCATCGCTGCCACTGCTGCCCATGCTGACTTCTGACAAGGCACTATCTGCAGAATAGGTGCTGGTGTTCAGGAAGCGCTGTATGCTGTCCACCTTACTCCTGTTGTGTTTCTGCTGCACGTCTAGCAGCTTCTGCAGCAACCTGTTTTGCAGCTCAAACCTGTCGCATGTTTGCTGCAGGTCTGCAAGCTCTGAGCGGACTTCACAAGCATCAGCAGCAGCTTTGCTCCTCTCGCCCTCCAAAGCCAACACCTGAGTTACAAACATCTGCCGTAACAGGGTGGATCAGACAACAAACAGAGACATGCAGGGTCTAATCAGCGGACTTCTGCTTGAGGTTCAATGTTCAGAGTTGTGTTCTGATGAGACCTTGTATAGGCCGCAACCAACAAACATGTTTGTCACTAGATAGACTCTCTCACTGTCTTTGCAGCAGAGCAGAAGTGAGGGTCAAACATGGGTCTGTTGCTGTCAACTGCTCAGTGTGTGCATTGAATGGCACAAAATCAAGATTTTGCCAGCAGTAGTGTGCTTACTTTGTCCTTCAGGGATGCTTCTTTGCTGCCATGCTGAACATTTGCAGCTTCCAGATGACTGACCCTGTGACTGGCTGCATCCAGCAGCTCAGACAGTTCTTGCCGTTCACCTGCACATGAATGTAATGATGCCCAAATTGCAGGGTTGCATTCAGGGGTGGGGGGGGGCGGGAGGGGGGAGAAGTTTCGAAGTGCTTAAAGATGCAAGTCCATATCAGCTGCACAATGCAGATTGTGCAAGCAGTATATGCATGCCAGAGGTCAGGCAATGACATGCTGAGAGTGGGGCTAAAGGAGATAACAAACATATTGCCACAGAAATGGCTTGGATGGAATTTAATTATCTTTTGCATGACATGATTCAAGAAAGCATTCTGCACATGGACTGCACTGCTCTATACATGAGCTCACCTCTGAGAGTAGCAATGACATCTGCCAAGGACTGTTTGTCATTGGCATCAGCCTCCTGTAGGCCTTGCAATTGTCTCTGTGCTGTTGCCAGCTGACCGTCCCTTGATTTTAGGGCTGTCATCATGGCTTTCAGCTCAGAAGACTGATGCCGGTGTGCTGTCTGCATGCGCCAATTGTTTAGCGTACTGCAATGTCAAAGTCTGTCACATGTAGTGCTGTTGTCAATGTCACACATGGCGTATGCTGAGAACGCGCATGCCAACTGTGCAGAAAGTGCACAGGCCTCAGGAGGGTATCAGGTGCTATACCTGCAATTTCTCATACTCAAAATGCAGCGTGTTTGCCTTCTTTTTCTGCACCTCAGCTTCGTGCCTGTACTGCGCTTTTTCTTGATTCCATGCTGCCTCCGCTGTCTTGAATCTGTGCCATGAAATCTCAGGCATTGGCGTGTGGCATTTTGCTTTGCAGACATAACAACAGCAGCGACGCAGGCCATTGTGAGTCCAAGCAACAGACCGTAAACACTTGCCTGTCAAGCATGGCAGCAACGGGAGAATATGCCAACAATGCTCCTTTGTCAAAATTTGTTGAGGCCACTCGAGCTGGCACAAAGTGTAAGTGACTAGAGTTGCCTTTTTTGGACAGCATTTTGACAAGCTGCAGGAGATTTGCAGCTTCAGTTGTATCTGACTGTCAAGCGTTACCAACAGGTGTCACTGCTTCGGTGGGACAGGTTGGCGTTTACACAGTAGGCTGAAGATGCCGAGCCCTTGTAGCAGCTGACCTGCCGGCCATGGTTGGCACAGATTGTTCAAGTGGTGCACCGTTGCAAGCAAGATTCACCTGAACCTTTTTGAGCTCACAAATGCGCTGGTAAGGCATGCGACGCGAAAGGGATCCTTAGAAATGCGATGCAAACTTTGCAGGTCAAACCCATGAGTAATCAGTAACGGAAACTACGGTATCGTACATCATGTCATAAACTAGATTCCTTGCACAATGCAAATGCCACCCGATGCTCGGTTGCTTGCGCGTGCGGTCACCCAAGAGCCTGTATTCGAGGTCCCACAAGTCTGCCGCTGTAGATACTTGCTGTAGCTATGAGTGTTTTCAAGTTCTTGGAAGCCGTAATGACTGTGCATGCGACGTTTGCTCTGTTTGTCGTTCACAGCCGCTTCGGAACTGCATCAGGCCAACTTTACATCAGCTCCATATCTGGTGATGCGCCTTCAAAATTCGAACAGTCGGTTGCGTTGTTGAGTAAGCTCTGCTTTCACAGCCCAGTTATCTTCAGGCTGATCAATATGGCATTTTTGCTTCCGTGTCACAGACAGCACTCTTGATTTCGGCAGTGTGGCATAACAAGTTTGGCGACTGGACGTGCGTTTGGCTGATTCACCTGAACGGTAATGTACCATTTCCTGCTGATGCAGACAGTGCTGTCCAGCATAACTCACAGATGGCCGCCAAACAATCGCGTTGCAGACCTCAGCTAGTCTGGTGCACTACCTTGAGCATCCTGACGCTGGCATCAGTAGGTACACGCATTAACAATCTGCAATTCCTGTTAGCCTGTCTAAGACCATGGTGTACATCCATCAAACTGTTGATTGTTTGCTAAACTGCTTCTGTAAAGGCAGAATGCAGGCTATCAAGTTACATCTTGTGAGAGCATGCCTGATTGGAACTGACATGGTGCACCTGCATTTTTTACCACCTGGTCAGACACGATTTGTCTGATTGCAGCGACATCACAACAACTTTGACTGCGCACTCCTGACACAAAAAATGGTTTTGCAGTGTTAGCAATTTGGCTCAAATGGCGTCAATCAAGAAGCAAGCCTGTCAGCAGCAAATTCACAAGTATTCCTGCCAGCCTAAGACGCGAGAGCAACGACCATGCAGATATCTCTACCACGTGTATCTTCAAGTATCGCGCTTATGCTCAGCTCCACGCGAAAGCATATCCAGATGCCCTGTCTACACACAAATCTCCTCATACTGTCACTGTACATGGAATAAGCAGGGTAGCATCTCAAGACTCACCGGATTGTCAAGCTGACAGCATTGCCTCTGACATCTACCCCTCAAGTGGTATAGAGGCAACAACCAAGGGTTCAACAAGGCTCTGGCCCCCAGAGCTAGAGTGTATGGCTCAGGTAAAGACATTGCTATGGCAACACTCCACAGCTGCAGCAGACAAAGCAGCTGCATCCTTCACCTTGATCTACATCGGCCTTGTTGTTGAGGTTTCTTTCTCTCAGATGCTGGCGGTTGTGTGAGCATTCTGTGCGTACTTCAAACTTACATATATGTGTTGGGTCACAACTTCTAAGCGCCAGCCAACATATTGATCCTGCATATATGTCTTCCATGAATATCATAATTGTGGTAGTATAGATCATGCATCGGCGTGAATTTTGCTGTCATTGCAGACGATTTTGGCCCATGCTAGGGCTGCACGAGTCTTGCATGGCCTTCCTGATATGCCTTCAAAGGCAGACTCTCCAGGTCATGCATGTGCTACACAGCAAACTGCTCATCCCTCTCAGGTACACCACCCCCTGTTCATGTATCACTATCTTGCCTATGTCATTCAACTTTGACTTGGGTAGTCACACGAAAGTTGATCTGCATGCACAACAGCCGCAAAAACATTACTGGGTGCTAGGCCCAGGTTCAAATGTTCAATATGTGATGACCTGTCAACTGAAGATGGTAAACAGCCTGGAGGAGTCTTGGCTTGACATCAGTTGCTTGTGGGATGCACACAACATACAACAGAAGCACTCACAAGATGGCTTTCGGCAGATGTGTTCTTTGCTGCAGGGGTGTACCAAGCAGGCTGTGACTGTACTTAGGTCAGTAGCTTCTACCGCTTCACCCGTCATTCTTCTAGGTGGCAATGAAAGCAGCAGCAGGCATGTGCAGCCAGTTCTGTCGGGGGATGCGCTGCCACAAGCTGCAAATGATTGGCTGAAGCAGAAGTCACAACAGCATGTAGCATCATCACATCTGCTTTCAAGCAGTACTGCAGAGTCTACAAGCACCACTGATATGGCAACAGCAGCAATGCCACCTGCTATTCAGGTATGGTTTCGCTCTGAACTTGGGTGGTGACCTGTCTATTATATCATACTACAGCGACAGCTTCCAGGTCTTGAGGCAGTCCATCGCAAGCATATCAGTCTAGCATGTATTGCAAGACTGGTGTGCTCCCCAAGTACTTACTTGCTGATGCTCTTGCCTTGCTCTATATGTAGCCATGCAGATGCTGGACCTGGTTGAGCAGAATATGCAATTGCTGCCAACAGGTCAAATGTCACTTCACTGCATCAACTCTCTTGGATTAGGCACCCAGCAGGGTATTGCAAAAAGTGTTGTGTTTGCTGTTTCTCTGAAGTGTCTCTGCTTACAGGCAGACAACTTCCACAAGGCCAGGAATGGAAGGCAAAAGGGTTGGCGCCAGCTGTATCGCAGCATCAACCACAAAGCTGGCAGGCATATGCATTTGTGACTGTTGTCTGCATAGATACTGTATTTATAACATAAGTTTTACCCTGATAAAGTACACCCATACATTCACAGATGTATCTTACCCTGCTTTAGCCACTGTGCTGGGCTTTGCTGCCTTTAACAGTGTTGCAATTTTGTCTTTCATTTTGATAAACCATGGTGACCGTGACTTGCATTTGATGCATGCATTCAGTAGCTTGCGCGAGCAGCGTGAGGTTAATGCAAAACATGGCATGGCTCCTGCTGCCATGCGCAGCTAGTCCTGTCATCATTGCATGCCTTCTTATAGCATGCAAATATGTAGTCCATCAGCATTGCAAGCGCACTTCACATATGCAAAAGCAGCAAGTGAACATGCAGCACTTCCTGCTTGAAAACGCCAACGTGTGTGTGGCCGGATTACAAATAACAGACAGCAGAAGCTGGTTCCACAGGCCGCTGCTTGCCGGTGAATGCGCAGAGTGACACACCAACATTGAATGCGCCTAATTGAAAGTTGGCTCCTTGCACTGATACAGAGTACGTCAAAAAGGAGGCACAGAGGTCTGGTCCAGAAACAACTGTCAAACAAGACAAAGGTTTTTGAGGCAAAAATATTGCGGCACTAAGCAAACACGATGCTGCTCTCAAAATTCAGCAGCTGTTCAGCCACAAATAATACAGAAAAAGTTGCAGGGACAAGTGAAGGACATCTAGCCGAGCAGGCCACCAGCTGCCTCCTGCTCCTTCTCCTCCGCAGTCTGCTTGCGCTGCTTGATCCTCTGCACCAGCTCATCAGGGATACTCTTGCCGTCAATACCAGCAAGCTCTGCACCGCTGAGGTAGGACTCAGCCAACTGCACCCTCTGGACGTTCTCCTGCTCGTCCACCACGCATCTTCCGTACTCAATCAAGGCGTCCACAGTCATATCAGGCTTCTCAAACTCAACCTGTGCAAAACACCACATGCTGTTAGGACTCCGAATGAAACAAGCACTTGGAGTTTGACCAAATCGACATGCGCTGCATCGTATCATGCAATATACATGTATGCACAAGATGGACGAGCTTTGCAGACTCTGGACTCAGCACGTGTTGAGTGCTAGCATACAAGTGCATAAGGTCTAAGCAGTTCTCAATGACTTTGGTCTCAAACAGTCTTCAACACAATGGCAGCAACTACCAGAAGCCTGCTCATGCTCAAGCTATGGGCAAAATTTGGCGGTGAGAAAGTCAAGTTACAGCTAGCGGTCAGTAAACTCACTCTGCCGTCCTTGGAGTTGATCAGCCTGGCACCGATGTTCTCCATGCCGATGTTCTTGACAAAGTCCCTGACCTTGTCGTCATACACACGTGCCCTTAGAGCACCAAAGAAGTCAATGGACTGGCCTGGGAAGGTGTCCACAATCTGCTCCACCTCTCCACGTGTCACACCATCCTCTTTGAAGATACCCATAGAGACACCCACGCGGTCCTCACGGGTGGGGGCCCAGTAGAACTTCTCCATACGCCCATCACGAATGAGGGGAGCATACAGGGTGCTGAAGTCATTACCTGCAGCAGTACTGCAATTGAGCCACTGGACAACATGTACGCAGCAGTTGTGAACAGCATGCAACAGCCTTAGCAACCATTGTGTACACAAGAATTGCCCACAATGCACAGTGACCGCAGTGATCGTTTTGCTGATTTGCATAAAACGAGTTTCTTGCAGACAAGACACTTTATGTCAGTCCAGAAGCATACAAAGCAAACACATTGCCACTTTAGAATTGGCGATACCTGTGCAGACAATTGGGACACGGGGAATGGTCTCCTGTTTGTACACTCCAGGCAATTGCACATTGCTTGGGTTGTCAGCAATGTTCATGAGGGTGGCATTGACCATCTGGTTGTTGACAGTGTACTGTGTACCAGCACCCATACGCCCCGCACCCGCATCCAGATCATTGATGAACAGACTGCACATCTTGCCCTTCTTAATGATGTCAGATGCCTCCCTGCAACCCCACAGCATATGGAGAGTAAGCGCAATTGCATACATGCATATAGACCTGAAAGCACTAACATGCACACTTCAATGCAAGGTCACAGCTCACATAGTATGCACACCCTGCACTGCTTTCAAATGTGCTTGAGCCAAACCATAGCACAATTGAGTGCAGACTACACTAATGCTCAAATTGTCTGCCCTTGGGCTGACCTGTATCTCTGACGGATGAGCTTGGCTGGCTCTCCAGCATTCCCAGACTCCAGCTCTCCAGCAGACATGACCACAGGGTTGATGCCCAGCTTCTTGTAGGCCAGTGTGCACTGGAAGGTCTTACCCTGACCCTTGCCTCCCCAAATACCCAGAATGAGGGGCACCTTGATCTTGGGCAGCTCAAGGAAGTTCTTAGCAATGTGGACTGTTATCTTGTCCAGGAAAGCTGGTGAGCTGCATGGAAAGCAGGCAACGGTCAGAGACACGCAATAGCGCACAGCGTGGCGGAGCTGCCTAAGCCTTCTGCATACATCCAACTAACATCTTGTCACCAGCAATCCATGACCTGCAAGGCAACTTTTCTTTAACCATAATTTAAAGAAACTTACATGTAAAAGCCATCCTCAATGTTGTTCAAGTTGCGGGCAGACTGCTTCATGTAGTCCTCTGAGCTGAGGACTGCATTGTGTGTGCCACCTGCTCCTCCGCCAGCCTGGTACAGGCTGTCCACCATTCCACGGCCCCTGGTAATGTCTTGCTGCAACATCAATCAAGCATTGTAAGATTTCTGCAACAGTCGTACCAGCTGCAAGTCCAGCAGCTCCCCAGATGAGACTTGGACTGTTGGACACAAGCCCTTGTTGTTGAGTGACAAGCCAATTTGTGCTCACTGATGCTCAATGAAAAGAGCAAACAGCCACCTGGTCGTCAGACGCGTCTTCATCAAGACCCTTCCACCTGCCAAGGTGAGATTTCTTTTCCTTGGCTTGTCTTGCCACCACTGTGTTGCAGCCCTGCAAGTGAGTAAAAGATCGCTTTGGTGCACCGGCCAGGCTGGCCTGTACAAGCGCACAAACACGATCGTCGAACGAACCCTGGATTGCAGCCTAGCCGCGGAGAAAGGACTGCGCTGTCCGGCCACGCGACGTCCAGCGAAACTGCAGGCACAGCCAGGGGTGAGATCTACTGCTAGAGAACAGTGACGAGCGTACAAAACTGGAAGGGTGTGCAGAACTCACCTGGATGAGAAAGACACGGGGGACTTGTTACTGACCTGCAGTATACGCGCACGCAAAAGCTAAAGGATCAATAAAACCGAACGATGGAGCACATACTTCACAAACGAGCAAATTGGCCAGACTAACAACAAAAGCTCTTACCGTGTGAGACATGACTCCTGTGGTCTGCATCTTTGGAAGCGTCGGTGCTGTAATCTTTGCGGAACGTGTAGAAGTTTCGTTAATGTTTTGCTGCTCAAGCCAGGACGCCAAAACTGGATAGGGCCAGCGGACGGCTGACATGGCCATGGGGGTAGGGGCTTGCAGGGGTGTTTGAGCATTGCGAGGAGGGAACTTATACCTCGCAAAGCAGTGATTCTGAAAAATTGCAATCATTCGTACACTGCTTCACGATTAACTGTTCACATGCTTCGGGGCACATGCGTCGACAAGGCTGCCCAGGCGGCATAGTCTGCGAGCGCTTCGCGCATGAGGGTAAGCGATAGCCTTTGGAGCTTCTGAGACCGGATGTCCTACCGCGCCGCGCATGCTCTGAGAAAATCCTGACCGTTGGCTACTGGTATGGCCCAAGCAGACGGGTGGCCTCAAAGCGATGTCAAGGCTGACATTGACGTCGCTCCTAGTGCGAACGATGCGCCTTCACAACACGGCGCCGCAGCAGACAAATACTACCAGCTTCTGTCGCTTCATGGGGATACTGTGAGTAGTTGTCTCTGCAGAACCGAATCTCAACGCACCTTGACGCACGTCTCTTAGTCCTTCACGATTCCAGGCGGCGAGACGACGGGCGATCACAGAGCTTCTGTTCTTCGCCAGCTCAGGAGACTTGAGACGCTGCCAGCGAATTACTCGTCTGTGGAACCTCAAGGCAAGTACAGAACTGCAAGGTGCATATCGCGCACTTTGTCTGTTGTACTGTCGCTTGAGTCGGTCCTGGATGTGCAGGTCGCGGATCCTACCTGCTGCGACTATGACAAAAGAACTCCTCTGTGAGTCTTCAATATCACCAAGTAGCCTACTGCATATTGTCAGAACAACTGCTGCAACTACCTGCTCTTGCCTGCTCTCTATAGAATGGCTGCAACATGGCTTTCATGAGCCTGAGCACTGCAGCAGACATTTGGAGAGATCACATCCTTTCTATCTTGATTTCAGGCATCTTGCTGCCAGTGAGGGCTCATATAAGGTCACAGAGTGGCTCTTGTCCGAGCAAGCTGACATCAACAGCCTTGACCGTTTCAGACGAACCCCATTAGAGGTGACATGTTCATTCAGTCTTTGCTGTCTGCTGGCACCTCTCATGGTGGGTGCAAGGTGACCAGCAAGGCAGTTCTGCAACCATCTACTGTCGTGTAGGATGCTGTCCGCGGAGAATTTCATGAGCTTTCGAAGCTCTTGATCGACCATGGAGCAAAGGTTTGGTCAGATGGGCAGGTAATGCTCTTGAGATGATGTAGAGCATAGGCATTCCTGGCTTGGTATCAGCCACTACTTTCAAACAGTGGCAGGCTTGTGCTAAGGCCTGGATGCTGTATGCAGCTTGTTACTTTGGACAAGTCGCAGTTCTCTGGCGCATTGGTGCGGATACCCTCCAGGGACCTCACAGAACTAGAGCCAGACTGGGAGGTGGATCCTGCTGGCCTCATCATCATGGACAAATTAGGTAAGGCACATTGCCATGCCAGCTCATGGGTGGCTGTTTTGCCGCAAAATCTTCATTATTTGACATATGCTAAACATGCAATGATCAGGCTGCTATTGCATGCAACGCTGTTCAACATCATGCAAATATCTGTCAGCTTTCTGATTTGGCAGTTGCTGCATGCATTTCTCATGCGAATGTGATGATGATGATGTTCATTACACAGGGGAGGAAAATTGGGTTGCATGAGGCTTCCTGAATTGTGTACCTGAATGGAGTGCAGGCGAGGGCGAGTTTGGAATTGTTCACAAGGCCATGTGGCATGGCACCCTTGTTGCAGCCAAGATCCTGAAAGTGTCCAATGCCATTGCACTGGGAGATTTCAGATCAGAGCTGGAAGTGCTGCGCAAGGTGCATCACCCCAACGCAGTGCAGTTCTTGGGTGCCTGCACCAGGCAGGAACCATATGTGCTAGTCACAGAGCTCATGACAGGCGGCTCTTTGGCCGATGCCTTGCGGCTGCAGCAGCCATTCACGATACGGCGTGCCATGGAGATCTGCATTGACACAGCCAGAGGGCTGGCATACATGCACAACAAGAAGCCAAGCGCAATCATTCATAGAGATCTGAAGCCAGGCAACCTCATGATCAGCGGCTCCCAATATCATAGCATGTATGAGCTTCTCACCCTCACTTCTCATCCTGCTCTATTCTTACAGCCAGCCAAATTTCCAGCTGGAGCAGTTTCTTCACTGTTCCCTACTGGCATATGTTGTCACAGCATAGACAAGTGCAGACCATTGCAGAGAGTAAAGCCCCTGCTGATAGCTGCATGCTTTGTTCATATACGCGTGTCACATGCGAGGTACATGTCTTCTTCTGCAATAGCTACTCTGTGGGTTAGCTGCATTGCCTGGCAGACTGAAGTGTATTGCCACTCATGGCTTCGGCTTGCATAGCGGTGCATGCTGACACAGGTGGTGCAAATGCAGGCAAAGCCTCATATATGACACGGGCACAATCAAGCTGGCAGACTTTGGTCTCTCCAAGTCACTGCCTGTCAACAAGCATGCCAGCTTTGATTTGGAGTCCAAATTCAGGCTGACAGGCGAGACAGGCTCATACCGCTACATGGCTCCAGAGGTGTTCAGACATGAGCCCTACAACTTCAAAGTAGACGTCTACTCGTTTAGTATGATAGCGTTTCAGTTGTTTGAGCACAGTCCGCCCTTTGCTGGCATGGACCCGGTAGAAGCTGCCAAGCATGCAGCCCTGCATGACAGGCGGCCAGGCATGCACAAGCTCAAGGACCCAGCAGCTCCTTACCCGGTAGGTGTACATGCATCTTGTGCATTGCCCAGTTCTGAGCCACATGACTTGTGCATGATATCCAAGGCTTTGCAGCCCTCATGCTGAGGCATTGCTGTCCTGCACTGAGCTTCTGGGGCTCCTGTTGGTACACTGCAAGCCTGGAGCTCATTGGAAGCTTCACTGCCTGTTTCTTGAGCTGCAGAGAGCTTGCAATTTTTGCTCTGCAGCTTTGCTTGCTGCCATTTCAGCGCCAGTTTCTGTCTATTGCATGAATTACAGTTTGTTGTGCCTGTTCAGACTACTTGTAGTGATACATTAATTGAACATTGGCTTGGTCACACATACAGGCAGCCACCAGAAAGCTCATCTCGATCTCTTATGTGTGCTTGAGGCCAGTCCTTGCAAAAGTCAGACACTAGGTTCTGTTAACAAGCGGCACCTTGAACAAGGACTGCATTGCAGGCACTGAAGAGCATGGTAGAGCAATGTTGGCACAAGGACCCAGAGAAGCGACCTGCTTTCACGGAGGTTGTCAAAATTTTGGATGAACAGATGAAGAAGGTGATTCGTACGGGGACAGGATCCAAGTCAGCAGCCGGCGGCGGCGGTGGTGGCTGCTGCAGCATACAATAGTTCAAGGCTCTGCAAATAAAGCCGACTTTACCATGCTGACCTGCTGTACAGCTGTTTGTGTGGAATGTCTGTTTGGTGGGCAAACCGCATTGGTGTGATCAGATTGCCTGGTCAGTGCCTCAGCTGTGACACTCCTTTGTCCCCTGATGCAGGATGTGGCATGGGTAACAGTGCTGGGTGCGTAATTTTTGTGTGCAACTGGTTGCACGTTGGGTTGGCTGCAGACATGCAATGCCGTGGTGCTGTGTTTGTGGGCATCATGCATAGTTAGTGAAAGAAATGGTGTCTGAGTGGTTTTCTAGTGTGTTCTTGTTGCCCAGCTTTCTGGTGCTTATTGCATGTGGTGATTGCCTGGCGCAATCTGGCCAGTTGTACATTTACTATGCTTTACAAGGTGGCTTCATTTCAGATCTGCAATGAAGCTGCAATCGATTCTGATTGTCGATTGCCTTTATTTCTCATCATCTCCTCTCCTTGTCTGACATATAGTTTACTGGTTTTACTGTGCAATGCTTCTAATCGAATTTGGTTCTGATTGTGTTTGACCGGTCCTGAACATATTTGGCATTTACTTTAGCAGGATGGACCATGTGCTCCCTGGTATGCTGGCATTGGACTGTTAGGTCCTGCCCAGTAATAGTGTTACTCAGTGTATGTGAGTGAATCATTCCATCTGGTACACTTCATGTTACACAGATTGGTCAGTAGCAACTTTTGCTTCATGCCAACACGGGAGGTCTGCCTGTGTAATGATGCCAGTCATGTGCTCTGCAGCTGCTTCTCCTGTCAACATTGCAGCCAATTGCATTTCTGTGATAAACCACATGACACAGTTTGTGCACACAACACATCCCAATGAGTCGACACATTTTAGGGGCACTCGATTCGGCTGGCCCAAAAGGGCAGGCCTTGACTCGGCCCTCTGAGCCAGCCGTGAAGCTGCTCGGTCAATTCGGTCAACCCTGCTGCCTAACTGGCATGCACAGTCACTGATCGCTAGCGACAAAGCTCTGGTGTTCGGACCGAAAGTCTTTCCAGACCATGCGACGCTGATGCCAGTCATAGGGGAACGCTACTTGTCTGTAGTCTCGTTGACCGTGGGGCTGTTTGTTGCGTCAGCGAGTACGAGTCAAGTCATTGACCGTACAGAAGCTCTTACAGCAGAAACTTGGAACAGTCTGTGTATACCATTCAGCCAGGACGCTATAGCAAGTGCAAATCTAAGCCAGCAGGAACAAAGCATACTTCCAGACCTGTGCTATCGACCAGACCTGACACCTCACATCTTTCGGTCAGAAGAGGATAGGGGCATACCTCCTGGCGTTGACTGCACCCCCATCGAATGGTATCTGCCGAGCAACAAGCTCGTTTTACCTCTACTGCTGCCGGTTTAAGACTTACTGCTTGACTGTACAGGTGCGATAGCTATGAACACTGCACCACAGTGTGTGAGCGTGGCAGTGTTGTCCTTGACCCTTCCTTGCAAAAGGCTGTATCAACTCAGGTAGAGACAAAGTGCAGCTGCATGAGAACTAATTCTTGTCACACCTGCACCTGCTTGGTCTCACCAGCAAGACTGTGCTGCAGCTTGAATTGAGCAGGCGCCTTCCGCTATGCTATGCCAGCTTACTTGGCACACACAACAGTGGGATCTCTTTGGCTGATGGGTATGGTAATTTGGACCTTGCCTATCAGCACTACTTCAGATGGATCAGTTGGGTGGTGAGTCATGTCTGAGTGCCTTCCTTGGCATGCGTACTTGCCATGTCAGTGCATACTCAACAGCATGTCATGATGTTGCTATGCAATGGTTGAGCTACTGAGATACTTGCAGGCTTCAGAGGCTTACCTACAAACAAACAATCAGTTTCTGAGCCTGACCGATCAAATGAATTTGGGAGTACGTATTGTGGAGCTGGATACCCATTTCTTTGACGTAAGCTGCCACTTGCTCCAGAACTTGCCTGCTGCCAACATGCAGCAAGCAACATGCCATGTGCATTTGCAATCTGCCTGATCTCTGCACCGTGGATTACTCATGAGAGCTCTAGAGTTACTGACAGTCCAGTTTAATGTGTAGCTGCGCTTTCAAAACATACAGTCAATGTCTCCAATATGTTTTGTATTTGGATCTGTGTTTGCATTCTGATCTACAGTTTTGTTTTGTGACAACGCATCACGCATCTGCAGGGAGACCTGCGCATTGCACATTGCGGCGGATTCCATTCAAACCTGGACCGATTAATCACAGCCTTCAATGTGCTGGCCAAGCTGTTGCACCACAACATCAGATGGGACAGCGAAACAATTGGGTGCGAGCCAAGTCTTAGCAGCATTCCAGCTGCAGAGCAGAGGACCCTGCTCACTGCAATGCAAGAGCTAGCCGACTGGCTGGCAATGCCTCAGAACGAGAAGGAATTTCTCATTGTGTTCTTTGATGATCAAATGGATTTAGCATCTTGGGTAAGCAAGGATGGTCTGTATCTATTGTCAATGTTACAACTGTGGTGGCGTCTGTTAAGCACCCCAACCCTTTTGCCAATGCTTGCACCATGTGCCACTGCTTGCCCCAAAAAAAGCATTTCTGACACATTTCCCTTCTTGTCGTCAAGCAGGTCACGCACACTATAACCGTAGATGGTACGCAAGCCATGCCTGTCTTGATGTGCATCTTCATGAGCCCATGTCTTTGCTCTCAGTCTGTACATCTCACAGCAAACATTTGCCTCAGCTGAGCATGCTGAATCTGCTGTGGCAGGACATGGTGCCAGTCCTCTTGAATTTGACGCTGTCAGTGTTCACCATTGACACCATATTCACCCCTCCAGAACTGCTACTGATTGGCGGCGTCTGGCCTTCTATGGATGAGCTGGTGGCACGGGGCAAGCGAGTCATGTTTGTCAGTGGTGCAGACTACGGATTGGCCATGAACACAGTCATCTTCACAAAGTAAGCATTTCCTGAATGCTCAAATTTGTATGCTGTAAGTGCAAGACTATCAGAAAGATCTGTGCAGCATCATCATCACATGCAATTGATGTGATCAGATGCAAGTGCTGTGTAACAGTGAGTGCAGGGCACGCATTTGCACCTGGCATTGCCGATTATTGCATCTGTCTCTGGCATACGATGCTTGCAGGCTCTTGACCACAGTGCAAAAGCCCTTGCAAATGTCAAAATCTTTGTCGCCTCTGTACGTGTCCAATGAACAACACAGTATACGGTACCCGACCACACTTGCGGCAGAAATGTTCAACATTCACTGCATGTTGTGTGCAGGGATGGGACTGTGTGTGGGTGGAGGGAGCCGCCTCTGAGGCATTTTGTAGGGGCACCAGTCTGCAGCGTGGAGACCAATGGCACCTACCCAGCTCAGGGTGCAACCCTCAATGGCCAGCTGTACCGCGTCACCACCTGTGAACTCCAGTATGGCCCAATGAACTGTGACTTTATCTGGGGAGCGTCAAACGAGTAGGTTTTCCTGAGTTGCGCTGCTTGCGCTTGCTGCATTGCTTACTCACCAGTCCATGTTGAGGCACAACTTCATGCCTTTCTGCTATGCATGATGAGGCTTGCGGCCTCCTTGCCTCACCTTGCATCGGTCATGGCATCTTGATTGGTCTGTTTCCTTGCTGTATTGCCATGGTGCAGTGTTCAGCTTGCTTTGATGGTTGTTGTGCAGGCCTCTGCTGGATGAAGTGAGTTTGCCTGAGGTGTCTCGCTGTGGCCTCAACTCACCATCACCTGACTCTCTTACCCCAGCCCGCGCAGCTGCAACCATCTGGACATGGGCTGACGGTCACCCCTATGACCCCTACTCTGGCCAGAACCAGCCCGTACAGATGTGGATGATGTTGCAAGACCTGCTTCAGTCTTTCTTTGTTGGCGATGACACCAAGGTAGCACAGGCTGCAAATCTCTGACGCTGTGTGAACAGCTGACTGCCTGTCTGAGTGGCTTCCTGGCTGACTCTAATCAAGTGCAGGACTGACATCAGTATATTTAATGTAATCTGCCTTTCATTCAAGAACAATTCACTTGGCCCTAATGGGTTGCACTGCACGTCTGGCTTACCAAACCAGCTCATCATATTCATGCATTCACTTTGACAGGCTAGTGATGTGGTTATGCAGGCAGAGTGTGGGGCTATTTCCACCATTGATGGGCGGTGGCGAGCTGTGAAGTGCAGCAGCATCTTGCCCACAGCATGCAGAGGAGGTGGTGGTGAGTGGCAGCTGGCAACCGGAGTCAGGGGCACCTGTCCTCCAGGGTATGCATGGGAGGTGCCACACCATGCCAAGGAAAACATGCAGCTGCAATCGCTGCTGAAACTCAATGCTGGACCGCCAGTGGAAGCTGCTTGGCTTCCTGTAGCAGGTGAACTTCAGCTAACTATGCATGCATTACAAAGTTGCAAGTACGTCAGTTCTGTGGCAGGAGCCTTCAAACAAGGACGTGTGTTTTTCATCTCGGTTGCACAGCTTTGCTGTGGTAACCAGATTAGTGTGTTGCACAACTAACCTGTTGGTTCCTACGCATGAGATGTGCACAGTAAATCTGTCTTTGCTTTCTAGATCCATACTAGGCTGTCAAGGCAGGGCAGGATGCTCAGCTGTTTGATGCTCACCCTCGTGATTGATTGCAGGCCCTGATTGGAACATAACTTGGCCAGCAGCAGCGTGAACGTGATCGGTGGTCCTTCCACCACTGTTCTGATATCAGATGAGCAGGTGTATCATTTGCTATCTGTACCTTCAAAATTGCCTACCAGTCGCCTCAGGGCGTGAATGTGGCCCATTTCCTATTTCAGTTGTGCCATATGAGTCGTTGTTACTCTGCTGTGTTATGCATTTATCTGTGAAACGGATGCATTGTCCATTGTGACTGTCAACTTCAAGTCTGTTCAGCCCTATGCAGAACACAACCTGCCATTTCAAGTGTTGTCATGAAGCGTATACTGTCTGTGGAGGTTGGTGATCGTTCCCTGTCTTGTTGGTGATGTGAGCATGCTCAAATGCATTTTGTTGCAGGATAAGTGCTTGGTGGAAGTGTGCTCCGATCAATGCAGTTGAATGGGCTTGAGCTGAATAGCAACCTCCAGGACTAGATTCCAGCTTCAGAGTTGACTTGTTTTTTCTTGCCGCCCCGTCACAAAAGCAACATCTGCCGACAAGTTGCTGAAGCCGTAAGGTACTTGGCTGAGACATCTTAGCAACTACATGGTCAGAGCAAGCCTTCTCATGCTGCACGATCGGGTGGCTTTTGCTGATTGAGCGATATCCGTAGCTTTCAACCTGAGAGCTGCTCTTGACGATAATGGCTAGTGTCGAAAGCTTTCGTATCACCAGGTCTCCCGCAAACCCGAGAACAATCTCACAGCAGACGCAACCATTTGCAAACAAGCTCGAATCAACAGGAGCCAGCCTTGATGCCTGCTTCCTGGAGGTTGTGTGCTAAAACATCTGTTCCTCACCGTTGTTGTTGATGGTGTTGAATGGGTCAGCATGCATGCTCGCAACCAATATTGGCATTGGGACGCAGGTCTACCCCAAAAACAATATCAGGAGACCAAAGCTGCTAGAACATCTGCAAGATATGCTTGCACACAAGATGTGTGCTGCTGAGATGATGGTTGATGCAAACTTGGTGCCTGGGCAAAGGAACCCTGATGCAGCTGTCTGTCTCAAGTTGGATGTCTATCGGGAAATCTTTGAGGCGTTCATTGATGGCTTTGCAGCTTACAGGCCGCTCCTGACACAAGTCAAGGTCAATACCTTGACAGTGTAACTCAGCTTATTATGACCATCACCCATACCTCAGCATTGCCTTCCAGACACAGCTTGCTGCAAATCTTAGGCTTGATGCAGGACGCCTATGACACAGCCTTGCAGCAAGGGCTTCAATGTGCGCTTGAAAATATGGACCTGCGCTCTGAGCTGGCAGCAGCAGCCAATGTGCAAGCTCAAGCTGTCAGCCTGGCACGCTCAGAGTCTGCAGCTGAGGCTGCTGCTTCCAAGCTGCATCTGCAAAGAAAGTATGCCACCCTGAGCATAGTGCTCACAATTTGGCAGTCTACTTGCTGCCACGCCTGTAGCTTGCAAACACAAGCTATGCACAGCCTGCACAGCTGCTATTTGTCTCTTGCAAACATCTGTCAAAGCTTATAATGAGCGGTCTCTGCAGTTGCATTGCACTGCCAAGGCACACTTTTATCACTCACAGCTTGAGAATCATGTACAGGTTGGTTGAAATGGAAATCAAGGCAGCTGAGGCCGAGGAACGGGCGTGCAAATTGACGGCTGCATCTGCTAAAACCAGGTGTGGCAACCATTTTCTCGTCATTAGGTAAAAGATTTTGCATTTGTAGCGTGCAGCCCACCAGCCATTTGCAACAGAATGAAACATCCTGCATACTGGCTGCATTGTGGAAAATTTCCATGCAACGCAGCCCTTTAATGGCAGACGCAAAGTTCATTGAACTCCGGTCTTGCTTATGCTACTTGAGTGGGGTTTTCTTCTTGTACGCCACTCATTGCAGTGGCAGATGTCAGGGGCACTATATGGTTCCATAGTAATATATTTTGGCATAGCTACCTCAAACATTGTCATAGATGCACGCAAACTAAACAGCAAGACCAGTAGAGATGCTTCTTTGTGCAGATCAAATGCAGAGTTAGCAAAGGCTGAGGTTGCACACTTGAAGGAACTGGAGCAGCATTTACAGCAAGCCCTGCACACTGAAGCTGAGTGGTGGACCAAGCCTACAGCTTCTTTCGTTGGTGCTGCTTTTGTCGGGTCCCAGCAAAAAGGTTAAGCATTCTTGCAGCACATGTGGATGCAGCCTTGCAGCCAGGAGTTCCTCTACTTTTTCAGTAAATGCAGATCTTTCACAAGCTGTCGGGGTCAACTAAGGCAATTGTCAGATTGCAGTTTATGTCTGCAGCAAGCGAGGGGCACAAATGCATGGCCCTGTACACATGTGCATAATTCGCCTTCAGCTGTACCTAAATTGCAGACAATGTGTGATTTGGTGCCGGTTCAAGACAAGCAGTGAAATATGCATTTGCCACAAAGTTGCATCAGATGCGTGCTGTCAACGTGAAGGTAACACGACTCAGACAATATCATCGACCCCGAGATGGCAACCTCTTCTCTGTGTCCTGACATGCATTGTTTGCTTTTCAAACCAGCTGTGCCCCTGTGCCAGATGCCACAAATTCGACTCATTGCCGGCGTGAACTCGATCACTGATCGACGATCAGGTCAACGCTGAACGCAACAGTGTCGAACAGTTTCGAACAGGTCAAAGCGGTTCACAACAAGCGACAATAGCGCACAACGAAGTTCTACTGTGATGCAGCATGCAGCAGACGAGATACAGCATTCCTGTTAGCAAGCGTTCCGGCTCGCGAAACCCAGACGCACCTATGGCAAGCATGTGCACAAGGATGAGCGTACAGTACGCTGCGGCGAGAAGGCGTCGGCAGGCACTGCGATGATATCGAGGTTTGTTGGATACATGTACAAACCTATCGACCTCCATTGCCATGCAATGAAGCTGCCTCAGTACCATTTTCCTTGTAGGGGCATGCTTGCCCGAGCTTTGCGCTGCAGACTGTACAGCACTGACGCTGCTGTACTAGAGATCGAGGACAGCCTGAGAGTTGCATCGCTGGTGCATTCCTTCAGGAACGACGGGCACCTTGCTGCTGCTCTGGACCCGCTGAGAAGAGTCAAGCAAGGTCCCTGGCTTACAGAGTCCAGACACGCAACCACTTGGTATAACTTGATAGCTGATGGATGCTATCATGAGAACTCATTGCCAAGCAGACATCAATGTTCCAGAAACCTTTATTCTTCTGCAGGAACAACAACAAGCTTGGTACTCTTGTGCATGATTTGCCCTTGGACGCATCACATCCACTCAAATCAAGCAAGCTTGCCAGCAAGCTAGGACTCTTGTTGCCAACCACTGACGACAGGTCGGCCTTAAAATGCCTTTCACCAGCCTGATCTTGATCCAGCAAGCAATCCTGCAACCAAGAGCTGCGCTACACAGGCAGTTTTGTGTGGGCGATGTCCTAGACCCCGGTACACCTCACAGAACATGGACCCTGCCAGCAATTGTTAAGAGGATGCAGGCAGCCTACTGTGGCACACTCACCGCTGAACTGAATCATTTGGCCACTAGGTACAACTCTGTCAGCCTTGATGCCATTGCCCGTCCAGTCACAGCATCCTCGACTTGTGTTGATTATAACTCTCCCTTGATCGTGGTGCTTCAACTACTGCCTATACTGGTGTTGCATGCTCTTTGTTAGCCCAACCTAACACAGGCAAGACAGAGGCAATGCTTTGACTCATGAGCATGAGTATCAGCACAAACGCCTGCATAGACATTCCTCTTGTTGAGCAGCTTTAAATCATTACTTGCATCCCCTTTGACACTGCTTTTGTTAACACTGCTGCTATACAGCTCCTTCTTCTGTGCAGCGAGAAGAAACAATGGCTTGTGCAGAGGATGGAAAACAGGCAGAAGGCAACCAAGCAGGAGCAGCTGGCCATTCTGCGCGGGCTGGTGGATGCTGATGCCTTTGAGAGGTTCTTGGCCGCCAAATTTCCTGCCTCCAAGGTCTGCGCAGCCTACACAGCTTCTGTATGGTGCAAGCAAGCTTTTGGCGAGCTGCTTGTTGCAAAGCTGCACTTGTACATCCAGATGAAAGATAATGGCAAGCCTTGACCTCCTTGTCTTGGCTCACTGATCAACATCATCAATCAACCTATCAAGCCATGGTACCCACAGCTGTGCCCTATATAGTGTGTACCATCTGACTCTTGGATACACACAAGATGCTGCGTCAATACCAAGCTGCAGTCTTTCATCAATGCAGAGGTTTGGAGTTGAGGGGTGTGAAGCAGTTTTAGTGGGGTTAGAGACCCTGGTAGCTCGATGTGCTCAGCATGGCGTGTGCCGCATTGAGCTGGGCATGCCACACAGAGGCCGCCTCAATGTGCTGTGCAACATTCTGAAGAAGCCGCCAGGTGCCTTGTACGGTGAAATGGAAGGAGGCCAGAGTGAATTCCATGTTGGGGATGTCAAGTACCACTTGGGCCAATCTGCCAGTCTAGAATTTGCTGCTGAGGTTAGTGTAGCTGCCATGCATGCTGTCTGCAACAGCTGTGCAAAGGTATGATGCCCTTTGAGCAACAGACCCTCAAAATACCGGCTGGAGCCATTGTCTTGACTCACATGCATGCTTAGGGTAGCTCCATCACCACTTCTGAACGTGTCATATCTTCATGTTGATCATTGTGATGTCTCGTCAGTGACAAAGATGAATTCATTTCTGGGGAGATGTCTCGCCTGAGCCTATTAGTGCAAATGCTTCAGAAAGCTGCATGCCCTCCTTCTGTCAGTCTGCCACCATGCAGTTACAGCAACAGCAGCTGACCACATGCAGTAACTTGACAAGTGTCCTGCCACACCTTGGTTCAGGAGGGTGGAAAGGCATCAGGCCAAGTGCGTGTGAGCATTGCACCTAATCCGAGCCACCTGGAGTTCATTGGTCCAGTTGTGCTTGGCATGGTTCGTGCAGAGCAGACACGCCTGCAGGACACAGCCAAGCAGCGTGTCATGGGCTTACTCATCCATGGTGACGCAGCCTTTGCTGGCCTGGGTGTAGTGGCCGAGACTCTGCAGTTAGCTGACACACCTGGTCAGACTCATGCACAACCTGAAACAATCAAGAATCACTTCAGTCAGATTGACAAGCAATCAACTGAATTTGTGAAAAGCTCTGACAACAGTTGCTATTTATGTGTTGCCTGTGTTGCAGCTGCACTGCTTTCTGTTCAGAATATGTCTTGTTTGCTGTGAGATGCCACACATGCTATCATCAGACCCATTGGCAGAGCATGCACTGCATATGTCAGCCTGCAACTGCCCATTGTTTTCCAGCCAATTTGACTCCTTGTTCATGCAATGTCTTTTTCCCTCCCAGACCAGTGGCTCAACACCGAGCGCTCAGCACTCAGCATTTCAGAGCTGTCACACCTACGCCTTGCTCATATGGTGTTCATCCACCCAGGCAGATTTTCCGGACAGACAGATGTTGTATGCAATAGGCGCAGCGCATGCGTACTTCATCTCTGTGATTGCAGGCTTCTCGACTGGCGGCACAATCCATTTGATCATCAACAACCAAGTGGGCTTCACCACAGCCCCGGCAGATGCACGCTCCTCACCGCACTGCACTGACATTGCCAAGACCATTGGGTGAGCTGCCTCTGCCAAGCCACCACTCACATTGCTTTTGTTGCACTCTGCCACCCGACTTGCCTGCACCACGCTGCATTGCCTGGCATGTGTATCTGGAATGCCCATGAAGGCACTACTACATGTGGTCTGTACGGTGATGCTTTCAGGATATGTGTGCAATGGCTCAAACCATGTTTCTGATCAATCCAGCTGACGCTGTGTGTGGTGCAGGGCCCCAATCCTGCATGTAAATGCAGATGATCCAGAGGCTGTCGTTGAAGCTTGCCGCATTGCTGCTGACTGGCGAGCTGAATTCAAGCAAGATGTTGTGGTTGACATCGTGGGCTACAGAAGGTAACCTTCAAGCCTGCGTGCGCTGCAGTCTTGCCAGCTTTCCCAGCTGTGTCCCATACTTGTTACGGTGAAATTGCCTGTCAGCTTACATCTACTTTCTGCAAGCTTTGAGCCCTGCGTGGTGGCACACTGTGTGTGGTTCTGCTGTGGTCACTAGCCGTGTGTATACAGTCACAATGTGTCGCAGGTATGGACACAATGAGTTGGATGACCCCACCATCACACTGCCCTTGTCATATCAGGCAGTCATGGAGCACCCGCCAGTGCTGCAGCTGTATGCCTCCAAGCTAGATGAACAGGCTGTGATGAAGAGCTCACAAGTCAAGGCCCTGCAGGTGTCATCATGACAAATGTTCTGACAGCCCTGTATGCTCTCATGCTCTTGTTTGCACCCCTGTTGCACTTTGCAGGACTGAGATATGCATATGTATATGCCATCAAGCCATTTGCAGAAGTTGCATGTATGACTTGTCCCTATGGCAGATGTGGCTGCCTGGTCACGTGTGTTGGAGAGGGCATCCCTTGATTGTGGGTTGTATGCAGCAGCCTCAGCAGCACTGCTCCTTGTTGCCATGGATGTACTGGCCTGCTTCTGCAGCGAGTCATGAAACCCACGGTGCACATCTGGTTGTGTGGTCATGGGGCATACTGTGGTGCAGGATGTAGCAGCCCAGCAGTATGAGCAGGAGTTTGAGGCTTTCCAGAGTGGCAAGTACAAGGAGTCTGCACAGAACTGGCTGCATTCCTCCTGGCAAGGCGATGCTCTGCAGGCAGGCACCTGCGTTTGGTCCTCACATATGCTCCTCCCTGTTGAGTGCATCCTTGTATTATTGCGTGTTTGGGCCATAGTCTTGCCACAGCAAAACAGCAGAAGCTTTTGTATGTGGCTGTTGAGATTTTGCCCACTGTTATCATGGGTCGTCCTGTAAGATGAGCTCCTGAGATATGAGTGGTAGAGGCAATTGTGCCCAGAGCTCAGGCATGTGCTTGCCAGCACAGCCTGGGCTGTCAAATATGGAAGCAGCAACACAAGCCTGCAACATCAGTCCAATCAATTTACATTTCCTGTTTTTGTTTTTGGATCAGGGGAGTCAGCAGGCAACAACTGGGAATCAATGTGCACCAAGCACTAAATATTCAACAGCATTCCACGATAGAGCACCAAAGAATTTGCAGTAGCGATGTTGTGATGAAGGAACAGCAGTTTATGCTTTTCACCTGAAATAGTGGGGCACATGGCTGAGATTAATCGCCTGAACTGCTCCAATGAGACTTTTCATCAGCATGTTATGCAACAGTGTCTGTATACAGGCAGTGGGTCAGGCTGCAGTGTGGGGCAGTCAGGAGCCCACTGGCCTGCCCTTACCCACTCTTGCCTGGCTGGGCAGTGCTGTCTGCAACCTGCCCACGCACTTCACCCCACATCAACACACCCAAAAGCTGCTGCAGAAGAGGAGGTAAGCCTCACAACATTGCATTGCACAAGTGCTGCAGACTGATGTCATGTCTGTTGAGCAGCTGACCATGTGTTTCAGGAGGTCAGTACAGCGACGTCTGCTGAGCCGAGCACCTGACCTTCCTCCACAATTGGATTCTCTTGAGACCTGCTTGATGGGATGTTCACATGCCCGTGCGCTTTGGCGTGCTTTGTGTGATCACAATTTTGATGCCAGATGATCGACAATGAATTGCAACTCTAGGAAGATTGTCGTGTGATGCTAACTCCCTGATTCATACTCCTCGGCAGGTTCTGAATGAGGTGGACATGCAGACCTTGATTCAGATTGCCAGGCATGTGCTATTCACTCGTGGGTTTTATCCTGAGCTGTACAATGGCTTGTCGCAACAAGTGCAAAGATGGTCAGCACAACGCTGGTCAGCATGAAGATGGTCTCATGCATCCTTGCATTGCACAGCCTGACTTGCAGTAACACAGAGATTGCCGTTTCAGGCAGATGTGCAAGGATGAATCCAGCAGAGTGGACTTTGCCATGGCAGAGGCCCTGGCCTTTGGCACCCTGGCCCTCAGGCGGGGGGTCAGACCAGTGGGGGTCACCCCCTCTGACTACTTCTCCATGGACCCCTCCCTGGGGTTGAACAGGGGCCACTATGCAGTGCGGCTCTCTGGGCAGGACAGTGAGCGAGGCACCTTCAATCAGCGCCATGCTGCCTTGTACGATCAGGTCACTGGAGAAAGGTGAGCATGCTGTTTTGCAGCTGAAGAGTCATTGCTTGGATCCTCACACAGTGATTGCTGGTGCCATTGTATGTATGATCAGGTCACAGGAGAAAGGTGAACACGCTGCCTCAATGCTGTTTTGCAGTTCAAGAGTCATTGCTTGGGTTCTTACACAGTGATTATTGTTGGCATTGCTTGCCTGCTATCAAGCAAGTCTGCCATGCCAAAGGCGCGTCGTCAAGATGCATCTGCAGTAACCTTACCCAAAGTCTGCATGCATGGGTAGGGGCATGCTACTCATCCTTGCTCAACAACCTGCATGCTGCCAGTATCAGCATGTAAGTGCCTGCTGTCTTCTCTTGGGGGTGTACCATGGTGCATCATGTTGCATGGAATCCACCTGGACTGCGTGTAGGCTTGTCAAGCTGAACAACATGGTGGAGGGGCAGCAAGAGCCTGTGGAGATTTGGAACAGCCCTTTGAGTGAGGCTGCCGTGCTGGGTTTTGAGTATGGCTACAGCCTGGGGTGTGCCGGCACCTCCCTGGTGGTTTGGGAAGCCCAGTTTGGAGACTTTGCCAACAATGCTCAAGTCATCATTGACCAGTTCATTGCAGCAGGTGAACACTGAAACCAGATGAAACATGCTGCCATGTGTTTGAAAGCACAGGGACATGAGAGCATACTCAGGCTGGCCAAAGCAGAGCAGTACTGCAATGCAGCATTGCAGCACAACATTGTCTTTTCTGCTACTGCCTCCAGATCTTGCCAAACTTCTGGCAGGACCTCAAGTCTTGTAGCTGGTGCTGTGACTGTATGACATCTCTCTTGTTTTTTGTCTTTAGGAGAGGAGAGGTGGGGTCAGCAGTCAGGCCTAGTGCTGCTGCTGCCACATGGTTATGATGGTGCGGGCCCTGATCACAGCAGTGCCCGCCTGGAGCGCTTCCTGTCGCTGTGTAATGATGACGCTGACCACCTGCCGGGTCACAGCCCTTCGCAGCGCAGGCAGATGAGTGCCACCTTCACTGCTCTGGCCAAAGACCATGGTGGCCGCCTCAACAGGCAGCAGGTCTGTGCACTGACCACCTTTGCACTGACAGGCTACCAGCCTGCCTTCCAGTTGGCGCTATTGGTGCACCTTTTGCCTCATGACTTGATCCAGTGGACTCTGCTCTGATCCAGCAAGCAAGGAGTTGCAGCTGCTGTGCAGGTGATGGCTCTTCTGAAGGCAGTGGGAGGGCAGGGTGAGGGGGTAGGGGAGGGGGAGGTGAATGGGGAGCTGGCAGAGACTCTCTGGACAGAGATGGGCCTTGCCCCAGATGCTCACATCACCCAGGTGTGACCATCAAACACAGGCAGCAAGTTGTCACACGCCTGCGCTGTGCTACTCATGCGCCCTTCATTGCTGGCATGGCTGGCGTGGCAGTGATGCCACAGATGGTTGTACACAATAAGTGGAGACATGTTGGGATACCAAGCAATAGACTTCAGCACAGAACAGCACAGTGCACTTGATACCGTACACCGGCATTCAGAGGGCATGCTTGTTGTCGCTGGCCTGACAACATAAGTTGTGGAATGCAGGATGTATGGCAGAAGGTGATGGTGCAGCATATGCGGCGCCATGCAGAGCGACTGGCCAACATGTTTGTCGTTAATGCTACGACACCGGCGCAGATGTTCCATGCCTTGCGCCGCCAGCTGAACAGACCCTTTCAGAAGCCGCTGGTGCTGTTGACCCCCAAATTCCTGCTGCACCACCGCCCAGCCACCTCTGCACTACAGGACTTCACCACTGGCACCTTCTTCAATCGAGTCATTGATGATGGCAAGGTATCAGTAGCTATAATGAAAGCCATCTGACCTCTCAACTCCTTGCACAGTTTTGGCTAGCAAAACTGCTTGGTGTCGGTCTTGGCTTGCTGCCGTATCTTGTACAAAATATCAAATGAAGGATCACTTTTAGCAATGCACTAACAAATGAAGGCCAGGCAGGACACCTCATACCAGAGGACCACTCTTTGCAGCAACAACAGATGATCTTTCCAACTGTCAGCCTTGTGCTTCTTGTAGCGTGTTGGCCTGCTCTATGCTGTCTGGTGCATTTCAAGGAAGCGGGTACAATTCGCAAGGTGTCTGGCAGACTTGAGGAGTGCGGCACAGCGAGACTGACGTATTTGGTCATAACTGTCTTCACTTGGCTGCAGGCTTCCGACAACACAAGGCAAGCACAGACAGCGTCAGGAGAGTCATGGCTGCTGCCTGCCCATGAAACAAGGCGGGTCATACTGTGCAGCGGTCAGATCTATTACACACTGTCAAGGGCCAGGAAATCACGTCAGATACGTGATGTCATACTTGTGCGCCTGGAGCAGATTGCCCCTTTCCCCCATGACCTTGTTACTCAGGTATGTCACACTCCCGTCGAACACATCATGTGTCAAGTAGACGACATATATCACTGCAGTGAGAAGACAGTACAGGCGGCCTCACAACATAGCTGCTGCCCAGCAGTAAGTCCATTGTATTTGATCTGTTGGGAGCATCTGTAGACCTTGGTGAAATGATACTGTGCCCAGCTAGGCATTTACCCAGGCTTGCAAGCTATGCAAATGGTGCAGAGTCAACAAGATCATCTGCTGTTGACTCCTGGCATGCAGGCTCTGCAACTGTCTGAATATTGAGCAGCAGCCATCAGTCTTGACCAGCAACAGGCTGAGCTTTGTTTACTAGAGCAAATGCGGTGTAGTTGATGTGCAGGTGGTGATGCAGTACTCGAATGCCCAGGTGGTGTGGTGCCAAGAGGAGCCCAAGAACATGGGAGCCTGGCGCTACGTCAAGCCTCGCATGGACACTGCCATGCGGGAGCTGGTCAAGAGCCAAGAGGGCAGTATACCCCCGCCGCGCATCAGATATGTTGGCCGCCCTGCTGCTGCCTCTCCAGGTATGTACCTCTTGCCTCAAACTGCAAACGAGCTGCTTCTCCCCACGGAACATTCTCTATCAAGGCAATAGCAGTCTTGATATTTGATACAATGCTGCAGAGCTGCTGCAATTTCTCTAGCACTGTCTGCATCAGCAAGCTCATTCGACAAGGGTGGAAAAGCATGCCACGTTGAAAAAGGCATGCCCAATTCTGATGGTGTCCATCTTACCCCCTGTTTGTGTCATTGCAGCGACAGCAAGCTTGGCTATACATCGCCAAGAAACAGATGAGATTGTGAACATCTGACACTTTGGTGTTGACTGGGGAAGAGGAGTTTGTCAGATTCGACTCATGAACAAATGATGCAAGCTCTTGCTGACCAGCATAAAGAGATCAACTGGTTGTGTACCCATGCACCTGTGTGCAGTTGCAGATGCAGCACAGACGGCAAGGACGTCAAATTTGACATCAGTCTTGTTATATTACACATTTAGCAACGTTGCAATTAATGGATATCAGAGGCGACTCATTGGCTACCTATGCTGAACACATGTGTACATTGACGTTGCCAAGTCATCATGCTGTGCATATATCTCCAGAAGCAATAACAGAAGATCAGCAATGACAGTCTGTGGGCATACATATGGGCAAATTGATCTGGATTCTTTTTGCCATAATACTGATACAATGTCTGCTAATGGCTGCATTGACACCATCTAATTGAGCTGGCAGATAAGGCTTTTCAGTCTATATTAGCATGTTATAGCCGATGCCTGCTGATGTGCAAGACACCATTGTCGAAGTGCACACTGAGCCATTTGCACAGAGTACGTTGCCAAATGTACAGAGAGATCTGAGCACACTTGACTGCTGTCTTGGAAGTATTGGTGCAAAAATGGGTGTCTGCTCTTAGCAGGCATTGCACGTTTTGGGTAAAACGCTCTCCCTGCTACTTCAGCTGGTCTGCAACATCCTGCTGTAAACTGATGACCGCGGTGCCAGATGAAGTCAGGCAGACACAGGTGTGCTGCGCCCGCACAGCATCATCAACTCAATCAGACGAGCTGATCTGAGACGGAAGGCAGCCGTTTGAAGAAGGCTGCTGGTGGCGCTGGTGTGGGAGTGCGCATTTGTGGTGGCCGAAGCTGCAGGGCAACACCATCTTGTGTCAACAATGCAATACAACTCCTTGTGACAAGCACAGCTCTGAGAGCTCTGTGCGGTCTGTTTGATTCTTGGACGCAGATGATGATACCTGACAACACCATCACAAGCTGCACAAAGCAATATGGGCAATGTCAGCTGAGTCAGCACCAAGACTAGAAAGCAAACAGCTTCAAAACAAGCTAAGAAACCATCAGCTCAATGCAAACAGCAATGGATGGATTGCAGTATCTTACAACTGCCAAACACTGCAGAAAACAGGTTATTGTACAAAATCTTCAAGGCAGGACCGCCCACGCAATGACAAGCATGTCAGCTGAAACAGCATGCCTATTTGTGGCAGGAGCCTTACCAGCCAGAAGCAGGCAATAGCCATGACAATAGACAGGCCCAGGAGAGCCAGCGCCATAGCTGCACAGGCACAGAAGGCGATGAAGAGCAGAGTGGCTGAGGGGTCCTGCCAGGTGATGCAGGCATGCAGGCGCTCCAGCTGGGTGGCCACATCATCCAGCAGGTTCTGCAGCGTCAGGGCCACGCCCAGCAGCTTGTTGTACTTGCGCCTCAGTGACGCCACAGCATTGGTGTTACCGCTCAGCAGCTGCACACCCAGGCAATGTTGCTGATGGCATGTGACTGCTCTGTGCTGCCCCGTGTGACTCAATGTTGTGTTGAAGGCACAGAGGAAGATTGCGGACAAGGCTGTTTGCGCAAAGGAAGTTGCATGTGATCCGGCTTTGTCAGCAATGCAACATTTCAAGGGGCAGAGAATGCAGCATATGTGTCAAAGGCACAAGACTTGAGCTTCCACACAGAGAGCTATGACAGCTGGCTTGCAGTACAGCGCAGCATAAAAGCAGCCGGTCAATGTTGCAGTGGGGGAGTCTGGTAAGGTTGAGGTGTACCTCAGTCTCCTCTTCTGTGTCATCAGCTTCTGCCTCTGCTTCCATCTCCATGGGCTCTCCCTGATACACCCCTCTGCACCACACGCCATGCTGAGATCACAATCTTATGACAAGCTCAGGCTTCATTTATGCATGTTTCTTGGTCTTGCCCTGCACTGGTTCTGTCTTTGCATGTTTCAAGAAGGACCTGTCAGCCATGAAGCATGTCAGCTGTCACACATGCTCAAGGTCACTGCCAGCGCCCTGTGCAACGTCATTGGTGTGCTTGTCAAATGTGAGGCTGTGTGGTTGGCATGTCTGCCTGTGCAGTGCACTAGGGCAATGGCAAGAGCAGCAAGCATAGGCTTTGCCGCAGTCAAGACAGTTTCTGTCAGCCTTTGCCACAAGCACATCTGTAAGAGGAAGAATGAGCACCATTGGTAACAGATCAGCATTGCATACAGCATGACACACTAGGGAGGCAGCCAACAATAGGCACCAGTCTACATGCTTTCAGGTTCACGCTAAGGGAGTTTGCTGAGTGGTGACAGGCGGAGTTTTGGGCAATACCTGTACATGAAGAGAGAGTGCAGCATGAGGTAGACCAGCAGGCAGGCAAGCACAGCATGGGGGTAGAAGCACAGCAGGGTGGTGCAGCTGATGGCAGCCACTGAAGCAGGAGGGTGCTCCCAGCGCTGCACAGACTGGAAGGCAGTCTGGTACTTGGCCACATGACCACGGATGTTCTGCAGGCGCCGCCAGTTGGTGCGCGCCCGAGACATGGTGAAGCGCCATCTGCATCCCACAGCGCAGCTTTTGGTGCTGTGACTGCACTTGATGCAGAAGCTAGCACAATTTCGGATTCTTTCAGGCGTAGGCTTGCTACCACACACACACGCGCCAGGTACAGATTACAAGGGAGCACAGCCAACCATCAATAGCTGTAGCAATGGCAATTGGGCACAAGCTAGACAAGCAGAGCAACCTAATACATTGCGTAGCCACAAGGCAGGTCAGCTTTGGGGCTTCAGGTGAGCCATGCCCAAAAATTGCATAGCAGGGCTGCTGAGCAGTCGACCCAATGACTTACACTTATGAAACGTTTGGTACCTGCAAAGCTCGAGCTGGCTATATGCAGCTCAGCTGGCAGTGAATCAGGTCTAGCTTTGCTCTATAGGCATGCATACCGTTGAGTGTCCACCACCCCCAAAGCAATGGGGGTGGGGATGGAGGGGTTGACCCCCTCCAGCCAGATTGCCACAGTGCGGTCATGCTCATGAGCCACCTTGTGGGCTGCATCCCCATGATGCATATTGTACTTGTACACATCATTTGGAAAATGTGGCTTGATGTACTCACTCAGCAGCACTCTCTGATTCCAATGCAACACCTGCACAAGAGAGAACAGGGTGCTAAATCTGACGCTAGTCTGGATGTGTGTGAGGTCTCTGTATACTTGGATCAACGTATGCAGAATGCACAGAAGCTCTTCCACAGCTCTGTGGTGTAAGCTCTTCCACTACACCACACCATTGATTACTGCTGAGCAAGCGCAACAACAACCTTGCACGCATGCAAGCTGTAGCATTGTTGCAAATCCATTGCACAAAACAGGGGAGAGAGGCTTGAAAGCTAGATGTGTGCCATTCCAAAGGACCTGCCGAACCTTGAGGGTGAGATGAGCATACGCGACTTTGGAGCCTCCCTTGTCCCTGTCAGCCAGCATGGGCAACCTTGCTTCTACTTCAGTCCAGGGCTGCAGCGTGGACAGCCGTATGCGCAGCTTGCCCAGCACAGCATCTTCCTGCACCGCACTTTGTGTACTGCTTCACCACTGCCAAATGTGTGAGTGACTGAAGACCAAGTCTCCTCTGCAACCCCAAGGATGGGTACCAGCACCATGTGTGTGCGTCTTGCTGACATGTGTAGACTAATGGTGCAGCATTGGAACATCACTGTCGGCAGAATGGCAAGGTGAGTATGCCGGCACATTGGGATTTACAGCTGTCCAGACAGCAAAAGAAGCAGAGTACACCGGGATGTATTCAGCTGTAAGCTGTGGAACTGACGTACTGCTTTCTCTGTCACCATGTACAATGCATTTGCATGTGAATAAAAGCTCGGCACAACAAAGCTGAGCAGCGCCAAGCTGCAAGTGCATACCTGAGCCAGGACACTGCGCACAGCCCTAGTCAGGACTCGTGCTTTGTGCACTTTTGGCTGAGCAGAGCAGACAGCAAGTAGCATCACGCTGGACGGATCATACAAAGGAACATGCACCTGCATCACAGGCACTTGTAGGTGCAAAGCACGTTTTGCATGATTTTGACCTTTCAGTTGTACTTGCAAAACCAGAGTGCCAATATATGTCTATGTGTTGCTGTCAATTCACAGACACACAGACACACACACACAATGCAGATAGATGATGCATGCATTGAATGTTGCATTGCAGATGCAGATGATGGGAGTTGAGTGAGAATGGATTGTTTGCATATGCGAAGGTGGCAGCATAGCTTGTGCATTACAATCTCCATTTCAGGACAAGATATGCGCATCAATCAGTGGTGCGTACCCACCTCCCAATCCCAGGACCCCTTTGGAGCAGCCATGAGGGTGGTGGTACGCCCCCAGTGCGGGCCAATCTTGATCACACAGAAACACAGGGATGGAGTCATCAGCTCCACATCATGAAGGGTGACTTTCACCATGCCAGCTGGCACATTCACCCCAGGGTTCCTGACTGGCCCATGCTCATGCGTTTGTATGCCCTTGGCCATGCGTACTGCGTGCTGTATACACTCCTGGGTGGCTGCTGCGGCTGCTTTGGCATGCAGCGAGGCTGTGTGGAGCAGCCCTCGCCGCTGGTCATGCGTTTGTTGTGGCACGTAGGTGGGTGATGAGTAGGCTGGCCAGTCTTGATGCTGACTGGACCTGCACACGTCATGTGCTCAGTACATCATGAACAGTTGTCCAGCAAGAAGCTACGTGGGTTCTGCAGGAGACTGATGCATGAGACCTGCAGTCTTTTGATGCAGTCCGTAACGCGCCAGTGCTGGCTGCGGCAACAGGCAAAGTCTACCTTCTTGATGCAGACCTAACAACAAATCTGGTGTCTATGATGAGCACCAAACCCTCTACACCTGACACCTTAGCGTGAAAAACTTCTGCTCAACCTTATGTCTTCTGTGTGCTATTGACCCATGACGATGATGACGTGGAGTTGATCCCAGTGACTGCTGAAGATGATTTGTTGCTTGCATAGGGGGTAGATGTCGTTACGCTTACATGATCCCCATCAGTGAGGAGGCTGTCATTAAGTGGGGGGGAGTGTGACGATGCAGAAGTCAAAATGTTATTTTGCCATGCAAGCAGGCAACGCCATCTTTTCTGCACAATGCATAGGTTACATTCAAATGTCATTCCCAGCACATGAGCAAGCGCCGCTTTTTCTGGGCACATAAGCATACCCAGTGGGACTGATAGGCGTATGTGCACCAGCATCTGAGGCAGAGGGCTCATGAGCAGCAGACAGGTCTGAGTGCTGGCTTGTGGCATCATCGTTGAGCCATGACATGACCCCTTCGTTGGGGGAGCGGGGATGAGAGGTGGTGAGGTGCTCAGGAAGGGGGGTCAGCTGCACAAGGGAGGGCTGAGCTGTGCCACTCTCTTCAGCCTGCCATGCTTGCTTCTCATACTGAGGCACACTGCCTGGATAGAAACCACACCAGCATGTCAGGTACCAAATAGCCGGCAGACAGAATCAACACAAACATGTATTTGTTGGGCTGAACATTTTCAATGATACTTTAGGTGGATGCTGAATTTGTTGACATGCTGTGATTGGCCTGACATTGCTTGCACACATGATGATCAGGTCATGGTGCCAGGGATAGATGCTGGCGTTAATGTCAGCATTGCCTTCAGAATGAGCTGTTAGGCAGCAGGCAGCATCATGTTTGACTGTAAGGCAGGCACAGACTGTTGCAGCAGCTGTTGGCTCCGCCTCCTTACAGGAGCACATCAGACATGAACCTGGATTCTTCTGAATCTCTGCTTCCTTGGAGGCGTGCATGAGACACAAACCTGCATAGTCTTGCATGTGCACTTTTGTGAAGGAACACATCAGACACAAATCTGCACAGTGTTGCATCATTGTAGAAGCACTTCACAAGGTCAGGCACAGTGAAAGTTGCTTTAGCTACAGCCGGAGGAGCTAGTGGAAGGCAAGAGCATGCCTGTGAACTTGTCCTGGCTGAGCAGCGGCTGCTGATACATGGTCCTGCGCACATCCGCGTCCAGCACCGCCAAGGCCATCTTAACAATGCCAGCATCAGTTTGGGATGCTGTCTTGCCCTGTCCATGCAATCTGAACCATTGGCCCTCTTCTGCCCTCTGCCTGCCAGGACCATGCACCTCGTTTTCTGCACACAAATCATGGTGAAAAAAGGCTCTCACTACATACAAAATATCCTCATGTTGGCTGGATAGACGGCTTGCCAGGCTTGCACCCAAGATGCAATGATGACTTGCATGAAGGTAGTTTTAGCATGCACACTTTTTGAAGCAGAACAAATCAAGCTGCATGGGTGACAATGTGCCGTCTTCTTGACAGCCTGACATGCTGTAGCAAATTGAAAGCAACTGGCTTATAATTGGCATGTGCCTACAAGTTTACAGATGCTGACAGTCCTGTGTAAATGTAGCTTGGCCAAGCTGGTGGATTTCTGCCTGAGTGGTCACCGGGCAATCCAAAGGCAAACAAGAGAAAAACTCGTAGATGTGGCTACCAAACACCACAACGACATGCGGGCACCTTGGCGGAAGCCCATGAGCTGGAAGAGAGGGATAAGGGCGGTGGCAAGCAGCTTGCCAGACTTGGTGCGGCTGGACGTGCGGTGCAGCTCCACCTTAACTATTCTGTTCTTGATGGGCACTTGCGCAACCAGCGGCATTTTCAGATCCCAGGTTAGGGAAGCATCCTCATCAGCACGCTTCAAAGGGCTTGTGTGCTTCTGGTTGCCCATGTTCACCTTTTGCACTAGCACTAAGTCTGTCAGCAACTGGTGGTAACGACGACATCAGTTCCTACATGAGGAATATCTGACAAGCTGCTTAGCTTGCTGTCAATTTTGGGCCAATTCAGCGCATGATTTGATGCAACAATATTCAGACGTGTAGATGCTGATGACATGGAGCTGACTGGAGCACTCAGCATTTGACGAAGCCCAGACACAGGTGAAGGTGAGCTGTTTTACCAGGAGATAGTAGTAGCGTCCTCTGCCAGAGCGGCTGTGGTGGGGGCCGTCTGGAGAGGTGCTGCCAACATCAGTGTCTGCCTCAGACTCCCCAATCTCACTCTGTGCGTTCTGAGTCTGGTCCTCTTCATCCTTGGCCCACCAGGGCTCTTGGCCCTGGTACCACTGCCGGAATGGGGATGGCTGACTGTCATCACCACTGGGAGAATCGATGCTCCTGTGCAACTTGTTTGACTCAAAGATATGATTCAGGCACAGGGACAGGACAGATTGTACAGCAGCAAGAAGTGATTTGTAGCACACGCATGCGTCACATGCCAAGTATGACTTGAGCAAGCAGCAGGACATACATGCATGTAAGCCTGTCCCTGCATGAGCCATACAGCCACAGTAAGCATGCATGCCACGCTCAGTGCCTGAGACAGGCAATTATGTAGTCACATGTCACAGCTGCTGTTGAAGCAGCCTGTCATGCGCTGCCATAAACTAGTATAGGCTGCAGGTGGTACATCATCAAGTTTAGGTGCAACTTGTTTCTGAGAACAACCTTGGGCTGTCACCTTCCCCAGCAGCATACGGCTCAGAAGGAGCAGTCAGCAGCGTCTCCTGCACTTCCTCGCTTTCAGTCAGAGCAAGGTATGGATGGCGCTGCAGCGCTGCTGGCGTACTGTGCTGGCTGCGCTGCAGGGCCCTGGCAAGTCTGCTGTTGGAAGGGGCAGAAATTTTGCCACTGGAATTGCTGCGGCCTAGACTGCGCACCCTGGATATGGCAGACCGCTGGGGCAATGAGTCACCATGGAGGCCTTTGACCTGCAAGTTGAACCAGTCATGTCTCCACCCCTCATCAGAAGCTGCCTTGGTCTGCTGCCAGATCAGAGACACAAAGCTTGTACAAATGCTACAAGACTGCAAACGCAAGTCAACGTAGTTATGGCTTCAGCTCCATGCATATGTCTGACTTCTGGCACCAATAGGCACAATTTTGCACAGGAGGATGACCCATGATTTGATTTAGTATGCTTAATGCAATGTATGGATTGTCAACTGCAAACTATCAAGACAGCATGAGGCACCTTGGTGACATGAAGATGGAGGTATGCCAACAAGGCTCCTCGTACAGGGTGTTTCCACCAGTATGCACCACAAGTGGCATTGTCTTGGGTTGCCCAAAAGGACGTACTGCTGTGCTGAGCTTGGTGCGTGCGCCACTCATTGTGCCTGCACAAAGACAAGTTTGCAACAAGCAAAACATTGATTGGCATGCTCAACACACAGCACTACAATCGCATAAGCTGTTGACTATCCCCAATGATTGCAAAGAGGTGGACATCAGCAGCAGAGGATCTCTTAATGCATTTGGTTGTATGACATTTAGCTGAAAGGCTGCCTGGCAGATGCACTCAAGGCATGGTTTAGCAGACCAGGAAACTGCTGCAAAGTTAGATGTGCATCTGTCTAATGCCATGCTATGCTGTGCACCTTCTCGCATTCTTCCCAAATTATTGCCGGTGGGGCCTAGCCAAACACCAAAACTCAGGGACCCTTTGCTCTGTGTTTTAGCTTTATGCCGATTGGAGTGAAGCTGAAGCTGCTGGGTAACTGTGTTGTGCTGCACTTCTGCGGGCAGCTGACAGCTGGCCTGCAATGACATGACACATGGCACATGGGATCAGCTGCTGCAGCAACCAGCTTGGCATTGTACATTCACAAGCATTCGCTGTCATATTGCTGAACGGCCAATTGCGGCTGAACCTTGTCACAGACTGCAGCAGCTTCAGCTGTTGATTGTGCTTGGTGCACAAGCAGAGAATGTCAGTAGGCAGAGTGACGACGCACCTCCCCCAAAAAATAGTTTGGAGCAAAGTTGTTGTGGTCCCACACTTCAAAGGAAAGCACTGGGACACTGCCCATGACTGCCAGAGCATCTGGCTCCAGCACAAATATGAATGTCTCATTCCACTCTGGATCAAGAGTGTGCTTCAAAACACGAGTGCGTGCCTTGAAAGGCCCAAGTGAGACTTTGCAGACAGGATCTGAAGATCCGCCCATGTCAGCACCTCGCAGTTTGCTGGCATGCAATACCTGCAATGGGGCCAAAAGTTGATCAACTAAGCTTGATCTTAACATCAGCCTCAACATCAGGTGAGTAGTAATCCGTGCCTGCACAAAAATATCACGATGGCACAGCCATTGGAAGTCAGCAGGCTGACTGTCATAGGCTGTTGGCTGTGCTGCAAAATTGGCACGTGCGGTTGCTGCTGGAGAGAGGACTGGGCCGGTGCTTGTTCCTGCAGCTTCCTGAAGCCATACAGATACTCAGCTCAGGACAAAAGCGCACAAGACAACACGACGGTTCAGACGGACTTGCCTTGGTGTCTAGAGGTGGAGGAGCTGGAGATGTCACTGCCAGTGATTCGTTGTGGTGCTTATGTGACTTGAAGCCCAACTTGTGTTTGAGTTTGCTAGCTGCTGTTTTGACTCTGCCACCTGAATGATGAGGTGTGCCGGCGTTTGTGCCGCTGGAAGACGCAGAGATTTGCGGACTTGTCACAGTGGACTGCAAGCTTGGGGTTTCAGAGCCTGGCATGTTGGTCGATCAGGATCACCTATCAACATACAGCGGACGGTTCCGACCACACAATTCAAGTACACGGCTGACATTCAAGCAAGACGAACCAGACATGCCGGCACATGACACTAATTTGTCGCGCTTCAGTCCGGTCAAGTGGCTTTGTCATGTCGCTATTCTAAGTCTAGGTCAGCTAGCGTAAGTTCGGCGTAATAGTAAATGGAGCTGAGCTATTCTGCCACTCTGCACTGAGCTGCAGAGCTCTGCATGGCATTTCTGGTTGTGCCGGTCGCCGGTGGTGCCATCGGTGGCCTAGCGGGCGTAGGCCTGTCGTGGTCTTACACAAAGGCAGCCAACGCTACAGCGAAACAGCTGTACGGTATGGTCATCACCGTTGCAGCACGAGCCTATGCACAATATTCCCTTGAGTTGCTATAGGCTCCTGCAGGTCTCCATGAAGCCTATCCTTGGCCTGTATACAAACCTTGGTTTGATCACAGAGTCAAAAGTAATGCCACCAACACAGGGACAATAACTGCACTGTTATTTGGTGCTGCTGCTTTTGGGTGAGGTCCAGGAACAATTTGCACATTGCTTGCAAGGTACCTTTTTGAAAGTTGGTGGCATGGTGAGACGTCAACTGCGGTGTTGTCTTGCAGCTTGCAGCGTCGCTACATTTTCAAACCCTTGGTAAGACAGCTATGGGGCGCTACCCCTGCTAGCAATGTCAAGATAGATAATTTTCTGCAATTTGCAAAGCAAGTCGGTCCGGGGTGAGTGCTTTCCAGCGCAGGCATAAACAGTCTTGCTTTTTCATGGTCTGTGCCATCTCTTTGCATCGTATGGTTTGCAGGCTAGGAGCAGCAGGACTCAGTCTGACCACCACAACTGTGTTGGTAGGACTGGTACGGCCCGTCATGGATGGCAAGAATGTAGACGATTTGCATCATCTGATGTCCAAATCACACTGAGCAGTAATTGCACAAGCATATTTGCAATATCAGCCCAGACTTCCAGCAACACAAGCTCAGCGTCACATAAGTGTATAATGCGATGTACATGCTGATTGCTGAGCTGGTAAATGATAGCTAAATGCACTGAAGAAATGAATGCTGCTGTGCTCATACATGTGCAATACATTGGCAGCACTGAGACTTGTATAGGAGTGCCAACTGCTGACTTTTTCTCTGCAAACTGCCTCGAAGCAGGAAAATTTTCTAGTATACTTTACAGATCAGCACAATTTATGGAACGTATGATGGTGTTAAGCATCCTTGCAGCCCTCAGACCAGGTCCAGCATGTGTACAGTGCATTTTGGTACTTGGCATGATGCACTTTGTTATGTTGCAACACAGACAACTCTGCTACTGTACTAGGCAGTTTCATGCACTTGATCCACCAGGTGCTGAATTTGTGCTTGCCAGTACGGAGACCGCAGAGGGTCAGCATTGTGCAGCTCTTGTAGTATGTGGAGATCCTGCACCAGACACTTCTTGCGCTCCTGGACAGTGCCCATCGTGCAAATGTCCCCAAGTAGGGTCAGTGCTGGTGGACAGGATGGCGTCGCTTCTAGCACCTGCCACAGAAGCGGGGCATCAAAAGACTTGAAATGTGTTCAAAAAGCAAGACGTGCATGACCTTCAAGCGAGAAAAAACATTGTTCACTGTTTTTAATGTGCATGGAAAGCATTGTAATCTTCTCTCTGGTACTGTGAGTGGAAGTTGCCTGGATCACCTAACTACTCTGACAACACACAAATGACTGCCTCCAGAACCAGACCAGGAACACCCAAGTAGGTACTGTTACCTGCAAGGTGAAGCTTGCCACTGAGCCCAGGAGCCCATGCTGCCTTTTCACATCTGGCAGACCTAAAAGACCTCGAAAGTAGCTCCAGGAGCTTTCATTGTAAGGACATTCCAGGATCTTCCCTTTCACAAACTGAAGCTCATTGGCCCTCTCATCAGGGAATCTGCACAGCCATCAGCTTAAGGTTGTCTGAAAGGCCTAGCTGTTGTAAGTTGCACTGCCATCATGACGCAACTCTGGCTCTGCAAAATGGCCAGGCCAGTAGGGTAGCCATCCATCTCAAAAGACAGCTAGTACGCTCATGAAGCATAGTGCAGATTACAAAGGGTGTCAACACCTCCGTGTTAGGCTGCCATGAGGGAGACATTGACAAATGTCTGGCTAATACAGCCAGAGCAGGTAGACAACAAATAGCATCTTTGGCATGGCAATGATGATGGCCTCACATGGCTGACTCAGAGATGACGAAAAAGCGCTGGTTCCATGCAGAGTTGTTGCGGACGTCCTCAACCAGCAGTTCATGAACTGCCTCAAGCTCTTGCTGCCACAGTCCAAAATGCCTGACAATAGCTTGGCGATGTGCCCAGGCGTGGTAGTTCTTAGCATCCTCTGCAAGGCACTCTGCAGCATAGGCCAGCTCCTGCATGCATGGCAATGATGTATATAAACAGCGAGTACTCCCTACTCAGGTGCCTTCCTGCTTTAGATCAATTCAGCTTTGCATTACCTCCTGAGCATAGGAAGCTCCACGTTTAAACGCAAATCTCCTTCTGTGATTCCAGAGCTGGTAGTTCTTAGGACTGCGACTGGCCATCTCCTTGATGAAGACCATCTCATCATCCAAGTTGCCCAGTGACTCCAGACATTGCCATCTGTATGCCCAAGCTGTATAATCAGCAGAGTTGACATAGATCACCTATATTGCCGACACAGCAGTGAGCTGCAGACGTGTGCAGCTCTCAAAGCCAGCAATGCAAAGCTTGGTGGTATATTTTGCACAGATGTGGCTCACTTCTTGTGTCAGCCACAGGGCCCGGCTGCTTAATTCTTTGGCAGCTCTGATAGCCCTGAAGTAGCTGTAAAGCTCTTTGACCTGAGTTGTATACTTGATCGCTACAACAGGGGACAAGCTGACTGGCTGCTCGATTGGCTCGATGTCCTGCCAATCTGGCTGCTTGGCTATAGAGACCCATGGTGCTGTTGTGTCATCATCAGAAGATGACATCAAAGTTTTCAATGGCAAGTGTACCGGGGTGCCTCATACAACCAGCTGCAGCAGGCAAGACAGGAAGAACTTTATCTTTGCCCAGACAGTGCACGTACTGTACTGTACTTACTTGTCTTCTTCCAGCTCTTTGAGACTGCCTCTCAAGCTCACTAGGACGGTCTCCATCAAGGCTGCAAGGAGATGAACAGGTCTAAGTGGCTGTCCACGCCAAGCTCAACGCCTCAAAGGTCAACATGTCAGGATGCGATAAATCGCTTCACAGTGCTCGTATTGGCGTTGACTCACCCTTGTCAACTTCTTGCTTTCTTTGAGTGATCGAGGTATCACCTGCATTTACAAGTGTCAGCGTGAATACCCCATCTCCAGACAGATGTACGTTCGAAGTCACTCACTGTCCGATGCGTGGCCTGCAGCTTCCGCTGTTCGTGGTTGGTCTGCCATTGCGGCATTGCCAAGCACGCTATTGTAGTGCATATCAAAGTACATGCACATACTTACGACAGACTCGAGGCCTACAGCTGTTCCTGCAGGAAGGCAACAAACAGATCAGTCTCGGTCTTGCTCTACGTTGGTCTCAGAGGCTCAAACGCATTCACAAGCAAAGATGGGTGACACAATGCGACCCCCAGCTAGGGAACCGCCGACACCTAGAACCAATGCTGATTTCAGAGCTTTGCTCGAAACGCCAAGAGCAAACAGAGGAGGCGAAACTCCAAGCAGGGGACAGCAAAAGTCAGGAGCTCAGAAGAAGAAACCTCCCAGGCCAAAGCCAAAAACAGAAAAGGAAGATGCAGACGAGGGACCTCTGTACAGAGATCGCGCAGAAGAGCGCAGAAAAGGACTCAACCCAGACTATGAGCGCACAGCCATGTCTGGATTGCCTACAGATGCCCCACTCAACCCCACCATGAGTGTGGAGGAGACAAAATACTTAGGTGGTGATTTGGAGCACACACATCTGGTCAAGGGGCTGGACTATGCGCTGCTGCAGAAGGTCTGAGTTGACAGTGAACAGTATAGTCACTGTCCACTTCACCTGCATGTGCCACAGCTTGCTTTTGAAGCATGCCATGAGGTATGTGCAATCGATCACCTGATTGTTACAGGTCAAAGTGGAGCAAACCGACAAGCAGCTGCAGGAGATGCAGGACTCAAAGAGTAAGGGTCAGAAGACCAAACAAAAACATCAGGTGAGCACTGAGCTTGGGCATCAGCAAGCCATCCTCAAAGCTGAAATAAGCTGTTTGAGCATGCTTGCTGAGTGTGTGATGTGTCTGCATCTCAGCAGGCATCTGGATGGTCTGCATCATCAAAAGTATGCTGCACACTGCAGGATCTTACGTTTGTTACACCTGCTGGACAAGCTGTGTACAATGCCATCTTCAAGCCATTCAAAGCGCCAGCCAGTGAGATGTTCCTACCCATGCGCACAGCATTTGTGTATGACATCGAGGAGCATGACAGCAACACTGATGTGCCGACAACGCTCAGGCGGTCCAAGGAGGATTGTCCTCCGGTAAGCCACCTTCGCCAACTCCTCACGTTTACCTGTTCTCAGAACAGCAGTACTTTCCAAAACCTCAAGGCTCACTTCCCATGACTGCTCTGACATCTGATTTGCTTCTCAAATGGTCAGAACAGTGACACGAGTGTGGTATGTATACAGCCTGTCCAGTACGTTAGTGGGCATGTGGACAATGGTGTGCTGGAGCGTATGGGCAAGATCATGTCCTACCTGCGGGTCACAGCTGGCAAGCCAAACAAGAAGCCCAAGAAGAAGGACAAGCTGGCAGCCCTTCATGGCATGGGGTCAACAGGCGGCGCAAACTTCCCTATTGTGCATGGCACTGATAACATCATGCCCAAGGCTGCAGGTCAGTGGGTATCAGCTGGCTGCAGGATTCAAGTTTCTTTGTGTCTCAGCAAGCACACGTAGCCGTGCGGGCTCAGTTCCATGTGCCTCCACACAGCTACCTGCTTGAAAAGACAAGCATAGCTTACCATCCATGCCTGCATTAAGCAGTTGACTGGCTGATGTGGTGTTGCAGCAAATGGCAATGGCATGCCACCGCCTCCAGCCAGAATCAAAGCTGACGATGATGACATCTTTGGAGATGCTGGCACAGACTACATCTGTGAGCTGCCAAAGGTATAGGCAAAGTCTTCATCCTTGTGGCTGTCAAACATGTATCTGCCTGTCCAGTTCATAACATGGCCCAATGCCAACCAGTATGCTGGGCGTCTCAAGTTCTGCTGAGCGTGGAATGACTGTGGACGTGTACGACATGCAGGCTCGCAGCAAAGCTGGCAGTGATGCCTCCAAGCAGGGCTCATACTTTGGGCAGAATGTTGACAAACTGGAAGACCTGCCTCCCCTTCCCAAGCCATCTGGTCAGTGCTGTGCACTCAGGCTATGTATTGGCTATAGGGGCGACGCATCGTACCTGCTGTCTCTGCCAGAAGTGTTTTGCTCATCAGTGTGTGTGAGGTCATGCACTGCCTGCTCTGTTTGCTGTCTGGACATCTGCACATATGACTTGTTCTTGAAGTTGCAGGTTGTTGTATTCCTAAAGCACGCTTGCCTTTGGGTGAGATCTGTTTGGCAACCTGCAAGGAATGGCAAAATCCTTTTTGTGGCATGCAATGTGTGGCAAGTAGTTGATTTGAAGTGTTGCAGGAGAGGTGGACATGGATGTCGATGACAGCATACCCCCTCCTCCCCCACCCCCTCCTGGAGGCATGCCCCCTCCACCCCCTCCTCTTCCTGACACTGGGGTAGCTGGCCCTGCTCGTCCTCCTGATGGCTATGATTATTCTCAAGCCTACAGCAGCTTTGGCAACCAAGGGTAAGGCTTCTCGCCAAAACGCTCTTGATCCAAGACACATATCTGCATGTCATTGTCTGCCTGCAAATGGCCCTCAATTTGCAGGTTGGGTGATGCGACATCAATGCTTAAATTCATGCTGTGTTGTGTGCTGTTTGTTGACATCGGAGTCTTCTGGCTATGACCTTCATCAAGGAATCTTTGTGCCAGACCCGGCTGGTGAAGTAGTGACTCATCTGGAAAAGCCCTCTGCACAGGCCTGATCCGCAGCATGATGGTAACTACGAGGCATATGTGGCTTCCAATGTGCAGTACCAGGCCAGCACAGACCCCACATATCAAGCTTTACTCAGCCAGCGCCAGCAGCTCCAGGACCCTGATGCTGAAGCTGCAATGGTCAGCCCTGCTAACTTCCTGAAAGTGACCACTGGCCATTGTGCATTGGTCCACTTGTGTCACTTGATGCACGATTTCTTTGTCAGTTGAGCTGGCATGCTGTTCAATGAGGCAAACTGGTGATGGGGATGGAGAGCTTGTGCTTTTGGCAAAGTTTGTGCACAATATTATGTTATCCACAAGAATCTTGTCACATGCATCTTTGAATCAACACAGGTGCTACACGAGGTACTCTCAAGCAGGAACGGTCTACATTTACGCATCTGAGAGGCTTTATGTCTTTGGACTTATGACCGGTTCAATGCCAGGACAGGCTGCATGTAGGTGCTGCATCGGTGACGCAACACCATCTGGACATTATGCAGGGTAGCATGACCAAAGAGCAGAAGGATGCCGGCCTTGCATCTGTGTTCAAGCGTGATGATGACAAGTCCAAGCGGAAGGAGCTGGATGCACGGATGCGGGAGTCGGCTTTTGTGCCTGACGCGTATGGGGAGTGCTACCCCGGGTATCATGAGCTAGGCACTGCTGTTGTGGATGACGACGAAGCTGATTTCACTGCCATGGACAGCAAGGTATGCAGTCAATCTTATGCATGCATACATGTGTGCCAAGCAGCCTTGCAGAGGCTGTGGACACCAGCACTCTTGAGCATGCATATTGCATCAGGCTGCAAGCACAGTTGGCTGCAGAACAGTACTATATGTGCCATACTGTGGCTGTTGTCTTCTGCGCTATGTGATTTGTACAACCTGACATGAGTGACGAACTCAGCAGGAGCGAAAATGCTGAGGGTAAATTTCCAGATTCAATGTCCAGCATCTGTTCAACTGAGGCCATTGGTGTAGGAGAAGGGGCGGTCTCGCTATGATTTCGATACAGAAGAGCAATGGCAGGAGTATAAGGGTGCAAAGGAAGCCAATCCCAAGGCTGCTTTTCAGTTTGGTGTCAAGATGTCTGAAGGCCGCAAGACGCACAAGGACCTTGGCAAAAACAGAGATCAAAAGCTGTCAAATCAGCTGGGCAAGATCAAGAACATTCTTGAGAAAGACGTAAGGTCCCTGTTTCAAAAGCTTGTATTGCGATATTGTTGAGGCTGTATGCGTGTGCTTGGCAATTGCAATGTTGCCTATAGCTGAAGTGCGGCACGCAGGGTGGTGACTACAACAAGGCTTTCCATGGTGGTTCATCTGCTGGTAGTGAAACACCAGGAGCTGCCAAGAGGCGCAGGATTTGAAGATCATTGTCATCAAATAGATGAAGGCGGCCTGCTGGTCTTACACAGTATATTGTGAGGTGCATACATTTGCTTCTTGCACGAATCTGCAAACGACTCTGGATTGTGCCGAATTCTGTACATTGAGCGGTGGTGTAAGGTTTGCCTTTGCGACCATGAAGACAACAAACACAGAACATGCTGCTGCCGACACCATCAGCAGTCTGTGAGTGCATTGCAACAGCATCTTGGACAACGCAACCCATGCATGCTGCACTCGAAAGCGGCATCCGAACCATCAAAGTAGGTTCATCAGCCACTTTATCGCCAAAGCAATGCATGTACGTCTGTCTGAGAGTCTAAACTGTCACATTCCGTCTGAAGCCTATCAAGAAGCAAATGCATCTAGTACTTTGTGAGCAGCGAAACGGGAAGTCTGCTGTTGTCCGGAGTTTATCGCCTTCACAAAGGCAGGCCGCGTGTTGCACCAGCGGAACTGCTATAAGGGAGCAGGATGAGCGCGACAATGATGCAGATGTCGCCTGTGTGCTCGAAAACGTCGAGCACCCTGCCCAGGTACTGCTCTTGCGGCAAGATAGGGTCAGATCACTTCGTACTGCCTATTCGCTTAGGCACGGTCTTTGAGCTTGCACAGCGGCGATCATTCTCTGCTTGCGGTTTGTGTGCACGGCCGATATTCCTTGCACCCCGCACCGCAAGCCCTTGCTGCTCGTCTGACCTATCGTAGCTCGACGTAAAGTCCTCGCTCAACGTCAAAGAATTAAACGACCTTGCTATTCTGCAGTCGCATGCAGCACGCGGGTTCAGCACTGCCATCCAGATGCAGCACCAGCTTCTTTCAGGCAAGGCAATGCGTTGGCTTTGCTTGTGGGCCAATTATCTAACAAACTGCACCTCGTGACCTGCTTTGCGTGCATTCCATGTAGGGCTCCGCTGCTCTTCCCAGGAGCAGAGTTTTCAGGGTGAGCGCTGCTCTCCAGATTTGGAAATGTCATGTTCACTTTGAGCTAGCAGCTACTGACATCAGTGTCTGTACAGGCTGTGAAGACATCTCAGAGGCGTGGGGCATCTGTTGTTGTCGTCAAGGCTGCACAAAGGACAGTTGTCATTGGCTTGGCTGCTGACTCAGGCATGTGATTATTTCTCAGCTTGGCGTGTCATACCACATCTTCTGTGCTAGGCCTGGTTGCTCAGTTCTTGATGTGATACAGGCTGTGGCAAATCTACCTTTATGAGGCGCATGACCTCAGTGTTTGGTGGCAGCCCAAAGCCTCCTGCAGGTATGCCGCAGCCATAGTACTTCCGCTCTTTTGCCAGGTTCTCTGCGGCAAACACTGCAGAGAGTCGGTCTACATCTGGCAGGATCAAATGCTACAAATCACTGCACACCAAGGCGCAGAGCAGGCAGCTGAAACAGAACATAGCAGCTAGCTCCACAAATCTGCAGCATTGATGTGATACGTTTGCATTGACAGGCCGCAACCATCAAAGATCAAATCTGCAGCAATGATGTGTTACGTTGTGCATTAACAGGCGGCAACCCAGACTCCAACACACTCATTTCAGACATGACCACTGTCATTTGCCTGGATGACTACCACAGCCTGGATCGCAGTGGCCGGAAAAAGGAGAGTGTAACAGCCCTTGACCCCAAGGCTCAGAACTTTGACCTGATGTATGAGCAGATCAAGGACTTGAAGGACGGCAAGACAGTTGCCAAGCCCATCTACAACCACGTCTCTGGTCTCTTGGATCCTCCTGAGGATACCTCTGCTGCCAAGGTGTGCTGGTACTGCATGACTCACTCTTGTCTGTGTTTGGCAGTACTTGTTGGTAAACATCGCAGAGCAAGCTCTGCTTGCATTCCGTGCCACAATGGCAAACATACTATTTTCTGGTCTGGTCTGTTCCCATGCAGCTACTAGCTTGTCAACAGGACCCTGTGTCCACAGGACAAGCAATCCCATGTAATACCATGTTCCACATAGATGAGGTAGCTAGCGTTGTCCGCTGCCTCAAAACATGCACTTTCTGCAGATCTTGGTGGTCGAGGGACTACACCCCTTCTACGATGAGCGCGTGAGGGATCTGCTGGACTTCAAGCTGTACCTGGATATCAGCGATGATGTCAAGTTTGCCTGGAAGCTGCAGAGAGACTCACAAGAGCGTGGTCACTCAGTGGAGAGCATCAAGCAGTCAATTGAGTCCCGCAAGCCTGACTTTGATGCCTACATTGACCCCCAGAAGAAGCACGCAGACATCATCCTGCAGGTGCCTGCAAATTACTACCCATGTATGCAAAGTCATGTAGAATCACTGCTGTGAACAGCATCCTGCAGTGATGCGTTCAAGTTGTGTGGCTCAAAATGCTTACGTCCACCTTTCTGTATGGGATCTTGCTACCATTTGTCGCAACTGCTCTGTGCTATCATAGTGTCTATGCAAGAACTTTACACTGTAGACACATCTCATGTTGCTTTACTGGGGGCATGCACAACACAATGGTAATTTGAATGCGATGTTCAAATTACCATTGCATTCAAATTACAGTTGTCAAGTTCATCTGCAGCAGCTGTGATGATGTGAATGTCACACATGCAGTGGTGAACCTCATGACCTACAAGGAAATAAAGTGATTGATTGTCTGTTTCCTTGTTTGTCTTGAAGTACACCACTGCATGTGTGACATTCACATCATCACAGCTGCTGCAGATGGGTTTGAGAAAATCAGGAAGGCCATGTACTTGTCGGGCGTTTTCAGAAACATCACATGTAAATAACATGAAACATGTAAACCAAATATCACTTTGAACTACACCATTGCATGTATGACACACGTGTAAAGTACCAAGTCTGGTGTGACTTGGCAGGTGTTGCCTACTCAGCTGATTCCTGATGAGAAGGAGGGCAAGGTGTTGCGTGTGCGACTCATCCAGAAGGAGGGTGTCAAGCTCTTCAACCCCAGCTTCCTGTTCGACGAGGGATCCACCATCTCTTGGATTCCCTGTGGCCGCAAGCTTACTTGCTCTTTCCCTGGCATCAAGTTCTTCTATGGACCTGACACCTACTACGGCGAGGAGGTATGCCATCACCACAATATTGCCAGCACTTACCCAAGCAGGCACACGAGCTGCAAACCATATTGTTCAGACATGATGCAATCTTTGACAAGATCAGGGCCAGACAAATATTTCTGTGTTATGGAAAACACACACTCATCAGATCGCTCACTGTGCATCCGTTGCATTCTGTCCACATATGCGTCTTAATGTCATTGACCTGGTCTGGCATGTCTCCAATGCAATCACAGTTGTGACCTTCATTTGTTCCCAAGTGGTCACGTAGCATGTGCAGTACATGGTCGTAGGGTTCTGCATCATTTCATTAGTCATGACATGCTGTGTGCAGGTGTCTGTACTGGAGATGGACGGACAGTTTGACAAGCTGGAGGAGCTGATCTACATTGAGAGCCACCTCAGCAACACCTCAGCCAAGTTCTATGGCGAGATCACACAGCAGATGTTGAAGAACTCCCATTTCCCAGGATCCAACAATGGCACTGGTCTGTTCCAGACAATCTGTGGGCTGAAGTTGAGAGAGGTGTACGAGGCCCTGGTTCAGCAAGAAGTCAGGCCTGTTGTCTAAGTGTGCTGCACTGTCTTGGTCAATCCCTGTTCTGTATTAAAGATGCCATCAGGTGTTCTGATTTCTGCATTGGCAGGTGCCTCTATTGCTCTGCAGCTGACTGCACACGACCTCAGCTAAACTTTCAGATAACTTTGGTTACTTGATGCGAGGTGTAGCTGCCAATCAAATATGGGAGTATATTCAAGCACAACTGTGTTTTATGCTCGTATGTCATGCCCCATTGGGAAGTTCTGTGGGCCATTGCAGGTATATACTTTACAGGACAGTGCATGACATTGTCAGCTGCAGGCATCCTTGGGTAATTTAATAGTGACCTGGGTCACATGTGTGCCAGTGACGAGCATTGGACTGAGTGTAATATGTGATCTGACCAGCAGTCTGGGCACACTGTTTGCATCATAGCAAGCAGGCGTCTGATTTGTGGTGTCCTGCAACACAGCACACATGTAGTACTGTGCCCAGCAGCACTGGTGCTGCTTCATGCACCAGCATACATGTGTTAGCACCGCACTCAAAGCAGCAGCCAACAATATAACAGCACAAAACGACAGCCGACAGTATAACAGCGCAAAATGACGGATGATAGCACAGTAGACCAGATAGAACAGAGACTGTGGCCGTTAGCATCATGGCCCAAATCAGAGCGTCTTGCCAGTTGAGCTGTCGTGCATGGCGATTTGCAACCACGACTGTTCAGATCAATAAAATGGAACAGAGTTGCAAATGAAGCTGCTTTGATCAAACATCAAGTGCACCAGATTGGGACAGCATCATGGTGCTCATGCTCCAATCAGATGTTCGCTCAACCCAGTGCTTGTATCTGATTGGTCCACAACAAACAGCAACCCAGCTGCGCATCAGGTTCATGGGGCTCCGCCGCCCAAAGCAAGGGGGATCATCAGAGAATGTGTTGCTAGTCAGTAAGTCCTTTGTAGTCACATCTGCAACACACATTTGCTGCATATGATACGTTGCATAACCTCTGAACGCGACACAACGCCATGAAGCAAGCAAGCTGAATTGGCGATGGGTCTTACCACAGAAGATCCAGCAACACTGGAACCAGCCAAAGAAAAGCATGAGGACTGTGGCACAGTAGAAAATGTCAAATAGCACCAGGAGATATGTTTCTACGCGACGCCAAGAGATGTGCCTGCAAGACATGGCAGATTATACTATTGTGATATACTACCGTGATGACTACCAACTTCAATTGTGAGGCTGTAGCAGGTAGCCAATGCGTCTAAGTAGGAATCGGGGTATCCAGCTGCAAGTAGGCAGTACACCAGCCAGTGATGATGCATTGACCAAGAAGCCACTCACTTTCATAAGCGGAACACAACAGCATTTACTAAGTTGGCGTGACCTGTTGCACATCATGGCTGAGCATGTGAAGTTGTTGCTGCGCTTCTGACATGGTTCATCCAAGCCTAGTTGATGGGGATGGTAATGCGGCTGTGCAGTGGCTGACATGGGGATCCATGACAGGGAATCACACTTGTCTCTGTGGGTGTGGACAGTGCACAGAGGGAAGCCTTCACGGTGGAGGCGCCAGGATGTGCCAGCTGCAGCAGTGGCGCAGGCCAGCTGCCCCACCACCAGAAACGCCACAAAGAATCGGTGGTTCTTCTGCGCTATGCACGTCCCTACCACGTCACAATGGTGATCAAACCTCTCCTGCAATGACATGATGTTGGAACACCAGTTGGAGCAAAGACCTTATTGCAGCATTGCATGACATGCTTTGAGGACATTTATGGTACTGTACAATATGAACAAGACATGCAGGCTGCATTCTTGTGAACAATGTGCGGTACAGCTCACAGCATGCCCACTGATGACAGGGGTGAGCTGCTGTCAGTCACAATGTTTGGCTCTTGAATGCCAAGGGGACCTGAGAGCTGCACAGTGGTTTGATTGTATTTGCCAACAGCAGCAACACAAACACTGTGAGAACAAGGTCTGAACAGGAGGCAGTTCACCATGCAGTAGCCACAAACACTGCAATGATGAGCTCGAGGAGGTCTCCAGATGTTACAGCTGCTGCAGTACTTTTCGTATCCCCTGCTTGTGCGATGCATCCATTGGCCCTACACAGCACACTTGTGCTGAGACAAGTCGTGACTTGTGCGCAGAATGCACAACTTATGACTGGAGGTTTGATCAGGCAAGGGCGAGCTATCAACCTTGTCCTTGAAAGTTGCTGCTCAGGCCGTGTTGAGCACAATTCACCATGGTATCCAGCAGGCAGGCTTGTACTGCTGATGTGTCAGCATACCTTGTAATCCTTCTCATAGGCCACCCTGTCGGGAAGCTCTGCCCCTGTGTCGTCCAAGGCTTCTATGATGGGATCTGGAAGCACACGGGACAAGTCAGAGACACTGAAAGCTAGTGTATGGCCTTTTGGAATCAGTAAGGAGCGACTGTTGTGGCTACAAGGTGCAGGACACAACCTTTCACCAGAAAATGTTTCAATGCACTCGACAGTTGTATTATGACATGTAATGGATGCCAGTACTGTCTGCATGAGCTGTCTGCACTTCATGCCTCAGGTCACACCTTTGTAGGGTCGTGGTAAGATAACCCCAGGATCCATCTGATTCAGTAACCATTGCAAGCTCAAGGTCAGAACAAGCATGCACGCCGCCAGCAGCTGGTACCACCATGGTGTTGTTCTGAACCTGTCACATGCAGACATACTTGTATCTGTGATAGCAGGCAAACAGGTGACGAGACCTCACATTAAGCATTGCACAATACTTCTGCCAGCGTGCCTGAGTCAACGGCAACTCTGCTTCTTCTCATATGATAGTGGAATGTCCACTACCAGAGATTATATGCACTCATGAGCAAACTTCAGGAGTGGCTGATCTCCTTGCTGTACTTACCCACAGGAAAATGCAGTAACAGCTAGAATGAGGATGTAAACTGCCAGCCCTGCAAGGCAGATGCAAAGTTTAAGCAGCCAACTTGCTGAAGCTTGTCTGTTGGACTGTCAGATACACTGCACACCAATGGGAATTGAGTTTTTGCTACTCCATTTCTTAGTGGGCACCTCTGCCTCTTCAGACGGCATGCCCTGCTTTGACTGAAGGGGAGTCGTGCCGGTGGCCAAGGGGCTGTCATCCTCATGAGCACTATCTACTGCTGAGCGGACCTTGATGGAATTCAAGTGATGCATGCAGACTTCACACTACCAACCACAACTCCTGTTCTTCCAGATTAACTTGCCACATCTGGCTTGCAGGATGAGAGGGCGTATCCGGGGCTGTGTTACAAGGCAATTTGGACCAAGAATTTGGTGCTTGCCAGAAGAGGGTATGATCACAGCTGGTCAAGCAATGCAGCTGTTTATCAGTACGTTCGAACAAAATAACAGACTGTGGAACAGAGGTCAACGTAGGCAGGGGCGTCGCTTGTTGTTGTAGGTTCCCGTATTGATTGCAAATCCCAAGCCCATATGGGGGCTTCAAACCGGAGCGCTGCAAGCATAGATGCAGACCCAGACTTGAGTAAATTTGCATGGACAGCTGACTCATGAGCTGATCAGCTGACCTGAGTATCCGGCCTGACTCATGAGCTTGCGAAAATTCAAGGAGCTTCGTGGGCTTTGTCGGTTGCACGAGTCCCGACTGTGGCGTAAACGAGGCGCCAGACCGCAGGCCATCGTCGAGACCAAAGACGTATCGCGCGCCGTGCATACAAGCACAATGAGCAGCAGAAGTGCCCAGCCCTCTTTGTTCGAACCCGATACACTCATGCAAGCTGCGGAACTACAAGTTCTCAAGGACGAATACAGACGAGCTTTGCAAGAACCTCCTTGGGACGGTGAGCAATCGCATGTGTCAGCCTTGCCCATCCTGAGGTTTAGACTGGAAGCCTGGCACCTGTCCTTGTCAGGCAACTCAATACTGCAAACGCAGGTTATTGCGGCTTGGTAAAGGTGTCTGAGGATGACTCCGTATTGCAGCCAACCAGCAGCCCACTAGACGTTAAAAAAGATGATGGTCGAAGCCCCGTGGCGTCTGAGGCCGCGAGTCAGCAGGATGCCATGTCTGAGCCAGTCGGAAGCCCGCTCGGCCCAGCTCCTCCTGGCATGCAGTTTGCAGAGCAGACGTTCAATCAGTAAGCCGCAGTCACAGTAGGTTACAGCGGAAATCATGACTCAGCTGAGCAGCTCTTACTGAAACTAGAGTCACTACAAACAGCAGAAGGCCTCTCAGCTGGCGGAACTCAAGGTCAGAAGGCACGCATAGCTGAGGAAGCTTTTGCAGAAGCCCTCCAGTGCCTTGAGCAAGGTAATGTAGCAGCACCAGTGAACTTATTGAAAGTAGCCCAGGCCGCCTGTCCAACAAACAAGCCGCAAGCACAAGCAAGGATCATACTGCTATTGGGTAGGTGTCAGCAGATGACTGGACCTGCCAAACCAGAAACTGCTCCCCCAGCAACAGCGTCAGCAAAGGCAGGCCCAGTTACCCAATCTGTGCCAAGCTCCATTCACATGGAACATGCTCAGATCGAGGGACATGCCAAGAAGCCATCCTCTGAAGAATTGGTCGGCACAGATGATGACAACAAGCAAAAAGCTGACAAGTTCTTTCAGGGTGGTTTGGAAGCTTTGAACAGGTAATGCTTGCCTTTCATCCTGTTGTTGTTGCCACTAGTCAATTCAGGCTGAATCAGATTGTCATGTGAGTCGTTGAATGGACCAAGCACAACATGCAAAGTGTTGATTGATGGTTGATGACCAATCATAAACAAGGAGGAGCGTCTACATATGAGGTACATGCTTGTGCCCTTGCAAGAAATGACATGACATAATGCTGCTCAGGGGAGACTTGGGAGCAGCCATGCAACACCTACAAGATGCCAGAACATCTTGTCCACGAAGCAAACCTGGCGCCTTGGTCAAGATACAGCGCTTCATCAACCTGATAGAGGCCCAGGAGAAGCGAACATTGGCCACTTGATGTGCAGCTGCAATTGATTTTGTCTGCCCTTGAGGGCTGCAACCAGATAGTCTTACATTTTTACTCTATGAGCGATGGCTTGTTGCAAACTGCACTCAGCAGAGCCATCTGCAGTATGATGTGACCTCTGTGCTTTCAAGCCAGGATGTCACAGCTGGCTCCACACCCCAGACTTTAAGGTACTAAATGAATGTGACATTGTTGATGTCGTCAGGGCATTCCCACATTTAGGTTCATCAACAGGCCTAGGCTCATCGTTTTTGCTGGGAAGCAACATGATGTGCTACATCTGTAATGCTTCTTTGGCGTTTTGTTGCTTTATCCTAACTTTTTATACAGCTCATGAGTTTTCCCCTAATCCTATTGCAAACATTGACAGGTATACAAGGGTGTATGCATAACGATCATGTGTTTTTTGGCAAACCTGCGCAGGTAACATGCTTCTGCAGCTACTAATGCTGGGACGCAATGTCGTCATGTGAGAATAATGTCAAGAATTTGAGGCAAGGACTGCAAAGATGCCAAGTCGAGTTACTTGCTCCTTCAAACGCGGCAGCTCGCGTGCGCATACTGCCAGGGCACTGCGCTGAGCAAGCTTGTTTGTCACAGAGCATTGAGTTGTGACATCAAGTCCTCGATTGTGCTTTCACCATGGTCTGTGTTGCTACCTGGCTCATGCTGCTGGTGACCATCTCTGTCAGTGACCTACAGTTTCGACATCAGTGTGTGAACTGCAGTCACGGACCGCATGTCTGTGATAACTTGATCGTATGGGCACTGTCAAGTGACAATTTGTAAACTGTACTAGCAGCTATTGTGTAAGTCATGACCTAAATGTAAGCACACTGATAAGTATTCTTCAAGCTGTACTACCCACTGTTGTACAAGCCAGGTACCTTCATGCTAAAGCTTCAGATAGCATGCCTCTCAATGACATGCAAGACAGAGGTTGAACAACTCACCGGCAGAGAATAGTGCAAGCCTTCTGGAAGGCTATGGTCATACGACGCACTGCTAGCTCTGTTGTGCTGCTTGGCAGCACTGCTGGTACCATGCTGCTGCTGCTGTGCATCTGCACCTGAGGACTCAGGTACTACCTCAATGCCCCACTCATTTTCAGTGTGGGCCGCAGCTTCCTCCTCTTGTAAAGCTGCCGCCTGTGCTGCAGCTAGCCTCTGTTGCTGTGCTGCTGGTGTGGCCTGCTGTTGCTGATAGGCTTGTTGCATCTTGCAGCACAGTCCATTGACGCAGCCTGGGTTGGGCTTGATGTCCATGGTAGGGAAGAAGTCCTTGAGAGACGAATACCCAAGGTATCTGGTCACCTATGTAACATTCTGCCTAAGTGAGGCTATGACATCAGCCCAACAGCACAAACGCACTGCTGCTGTGTGGGTATGTCAGGCAACACCCGAAAAAGGCCTGGCGGGTTTCTCTCTTGTCTTTGATTCCTGCGTCTGCAACTGGGCTACTGAAGCTGTACACTTTTCTGTATACAGCTAGATTATGCACAGCAGCTCCCTTGACAGCACAACGATACTGGGCAAGCAGAGTGCTTGTCCTCACAGGAACACAAGCATACCTGGCCAAATTTCAGCAAGCACTTGAGAGTGTTCTGAACCAGAAGGCCTGCCACAATCCCCATGGTAGTGGGTAAGCTGGCTGCACATACCCCTTCCCTCTTCAGGGTGCGCTCATCAATGCCAGAGGCAACTACCAAGGGCGGAACACATGCAAAGCAGGCTGTCTCCCCAGGAATGATGACCTGAATGTGGCCTGACACTGCGTCTTCTGAAACCCCAGACTCCATCCACATCTGCCCTAGCTCCAAACATACCTGTCACAAAAGGTCAGGACACAAGTTACAAGGCAGATGTGGAGTTGCATGGCACAAAAGATACTGGCACTGTCTTTGCAGACCAACAATGGCCATCAGCTATACTGTCACAAGCCCTGCTCGGCAATACTTGCAAAGGTAAGCTATCCTTTCTGCCTTGGAGTCATACTTTGTTAATGTATGTGCTCAAGATTAGGCGATCATGGGCCAAGCACACTGATGATCACTCTGTTCATCTTCAGTCCAGCATTCAGCATGAGGACTTGTTTGTTCACAAAGACTTGTCCGTCACCTCAAGGTGACAGCTGAGTAGGATATTTGTAGTAAACAATTTCCTGCAGACACACATGTTCACATTGCATGCTGGTCTGCTGGGAAGCACCTGCCTGATTGATAGTCATCCTTGCCTCATAGTTGTCGACACATGACAGCACCATGTCAACTCGAGACTCCCCATTACTATCACAAATGCTGGATTTGAAAGCTTCAAAGCCATCAATGGTGGTGATGTTCATAGTATAGCTCTCAAGCTGGACGTCAGGGTTGATGCCACTGAGGGTCTGTGCGGCAGCATCTGTTTTGGTCAGACCTGACTGTTCTGGTCTGAAGAAGAGCCGGTTCATATTTGCCAGCTCTACCTACAGACAAAGGTCCCAACTCACACAAACAGGCTGTGCACATTTGTCAATCATGCAGTTGATTGCACAGAGCTGTGTCAACCCAATGATGCTGTGTCAACCCAATGATGCTGTGTACACTTGCGCAACATGACAGCTGGCATTGTGCAGATTGCACAAGCCTGCTTGCTGGACAGCTATTGACCTTGTCATAGTCATACATCAAAAGCCTGCCAACACCACACCGCGTCAACATCTCAGCAGCTACGCTGCCGACACCACCAATACCAACAATGGCAATAGTCTGATCCCTGATCCTCTCATAGTCCTGCACAATCCCCATGCGCTGTAATGCCATGAGCCGACTGTACGGATTGCTGTCTGTGACTTCTCCACTCATTTTCTGTACTTTCCCACGCCCCTACACAGCACATACTCATTCATGACGTTTGAGACATTTGTGATATCTGCGACATCTGCATTGCATGTAGTTGCATGAGGAGGGTCACCTGTGCTGATCCAGATGGCTGTATGGCGGTCACTGCCTCCATCTTGTTTCTCAACTCTTGTATCTGCTGCTGTAGCTGCGAATGTTTAGAGAGTGTCAGCAGGCAAACTGACATGACTCATGCTCGGGACACGCTGGGTCACTTACCTCTTTAGCTTGCTGCTCAATTTTGGTGGTGCCCATACTGTTGACTTGATCCTGCGGAGCGATGCGCTGATCAGCGGTTGCGTACTTCCCGCCTATGCATACGAAACAACATCTTACCTGCAGGGTTTCCAACTCGTCCCGCAACATTTCAGCCTGTCCATCGGAGCCACGACTTTCAGCCATGCTTCTGAACGGTTAGCTGCTGCAGACAAAAATACAAAGCCCAGGAGCCAATTGGTCCAACCTGGATTCCCCTCGGACACTCTTAAGGCAAGTATTAGGCAGTTACACTGTGGTCCCATGCAGGCGCACAGAGGCTAAAGCAACTTCGCTTGCCTGCCTGCATGTTGTAACAGAGCAAATCCCTCTAAGCGTGTGTAGGAAGCTTATAAGTAAAGCACGACGTGGCACGCTCATCTAGCTTGCAGCTGAGTCATGTTGTGAGCAATAAGTCCTACCTCAGCGACTGTCCGCGAGGCACTCATTCGCCATGTTGGGTGTAGAACGACTCGCAGGAACAGTGGTTTGGTGCTGCTTTGTGGGCATCAGCTGGTTTCAGGCGCAGTTCGTCCACCCAATCGCGGAGTGGTGGTTGGAGTCGGTGCTGGGTACCTGGGAAGAGTCTCTAAAATCCTTAATCCGGGAGGTCTTTGCGCAGGTCATACGGATTGCGGACAGCATTCTCAATGCCCTATTCACTTGGTTCCCTGGGTACCAAAGTGCCAAAACCACTTTTCAAAAACCATCAGCTTGGCAGTCCTGGTGGGATGAGAATCGCCAAAGCACATTCAACGCCATCATCGACAGGGCTGAAAACCCACAAGAGGGACTACAACCAGACGTTAAGCCTTCGAATGGTGTGTCTAGTCTGCTGACACAGCAAGCTGTGTCCTGTGCCCAAATTCACACAAAGCCTTGTAGTGACATTCCTGATTCCACACCAACTCAGACATAGAGCAGGGCAATGCATGCAACTTGTGATTGCGTGGACTACAGGTCCAGCAGGGCATGCTGACACACTTCATGCACGGTCGACGCCCAGAACTGGCCTGCGCTGGCTATTTGGTCGTGGTGCTGACAGCATGGTGGCAGACCCACAGACCAGCAGCTCCAAGAAAAGGAAAATGAATGCTCAGGGCAAGACTGGCCCCAGTAAACAGCAAAAGGAGCGCATCCCTGCTCACAAAAAGCTGAAACGCAATGGGAGCGAGCTGTTTGATCGTCCAGCTGGTGAGAACAGCAATTGCGCAAGACTCCTCTGTATGCATCGCTGCCATTAGGCAAGAACACATATGACCTGCCAATGTGTAACACACAGATGGCAGATCCTAGATAGGCAAGTCACACCTGTCTAGTAGCAGGAACAAAGCAATTTGCCAAGTGGAACATAAGGCACTCAAGTGTCTGCCTAGCTTGGGCAAGTGACCCACTCCCACTGCAATGCATATACTGCTGAGCCTGACAGCTGCCGTTCCACAGGTTGGGCTGTTCAAGAGAAAGCCAAGAGAGGATTCTTGGAGGACCTGCGAATTGGAGCAGAGTTAGCGACTACTGCTGTCTTTGATGCTGTGCGTGGGCTCATCCGGAAAGTACTCTTCATGCCAGAAAAACAGATCTTCTCTCCTTTGGGCTTTGACGGCAGAGGAACTGGCTGGGTAGGTGACAGCGAGGTAACAGTCAGACTCGATGTGCAGCTTTGTTGTATGCTGCAGGCGTAATTGCCATGCAACCGCTTTGGATTCTGGCGCTTTGCATGGCAACTTTGTCACTGTCACAAGACTGCAGCAGACATGTCATGGGACACTTTGTGCACATGTTCAGGACAGTGGCCACTGGACCTACGTCACAACAAGGCATTCCTGCTTGGCAGGAGGTTGCTATTTGTGTTTGGCAATTCCATGTGCAGGGTGATGACAGCCCAGAGAGGCCACTTGGTGGCCCTCGCTTGCGGCGCACCAACAGCTTCAGTGACTGGGAGTCTCTGCACAACGTGTGGACAGCTGCTGAGGTCATCAAGGCTGCTGGCTACCCCTTGGAACAGCACACTGTGACCACGTCTGATGGCTATATTCTGCGCATGGAGCGCCTCCCTCGCCATGGTACTGTCCTTCTTGCTCTGCAAATGCCCAACCATACATGCTGCACAGCCTTCAACTATATTTCAGGCTGCTTTGCAACCCCATGCTGCATCGATTCACATCAGTGAAGGCCTACACACTGACACAAAAGTCTTCATTGTATCATGAAGGTGTCTTTCACATTGCTGCCCACATGGACGGCTTGCTCTGCTGAGTTTGATGTCACCAATGTCAATAGACTTGGTAGAGTCAAGTCACAGGAGTGAAGGGACGCATGGGACCCTTTTCTGCAGTACCTTGGTGCAAGAAGAGCTGCGTGGTCTGCAGGTGGGCGAGATGTTGTTTTCTTCATGCACGGCATCCTAGACACATCCATGGGCTGGGTCTCCAATGGTGTCACAGGCTCTCAAGCCTTTGCAGCCTTTGACCAAGGCTTTGACGTGTGGCTGGGCAATTCACGTGCCAACCCACCTCGTGTGCATGAATGTGAGTCTTCTCTGGTTTGTTTTGCTGCATGATCATGTGCAGCAGATCCCATGTAGAGATAGCTGTGTCATGTCACAGTTGAGTGTAGAGTGTGTTGCTGCTCTGCCTGCGCTGTCTGCTGTGCTTACTGCAATCTCACTGTATCCTCAATGTAAACTTACTGTAACCTCGCTATAACCTTCAGAATACAATGTGTAGCCTTGGGTACAGGTGCTGCACATGATTGCTCAGTCGCATGTCTGACAGTTAAGCAAAAGCGCACACCAAGATTTTTGATTGTGGCTGATACAACAGTGACATTGCAGCCCCAGAAATGATGGGTGCGGCTTACTGGCACTTCACCGTGAATCAGCTTGGAGAAGAGGACATTGCAGCTCAAGTGGACTTTATCCACACGACCAAATGCAATGAGCTGAATGAGCCTTTCAGTCTCAACACATCTCATACCTTGAAGAAGAGAAGACATTACAGGTATGCCTTTCACCCTTTGCTCAGTGATCAATGGACAAGCAATGCATAGCATGCGTGCTGCGCAATGTTTGGCAGTTTGGTTGTGAGATTTTTGTAATTGTCCTTGCAGGGCAACTGAGGCAGTGATGCATCGCTTTTTGCAGTTTCTGACATCTCAACATGCATTTTGATGTGCTGCAAGTTCATGTGGAGTCTTGCTTGTTCCCTCCAGGCTGAAAATACTGCTTGCGTGTGCAGGGTAAGAAAGTCCCACAGTGACACTGCCTTGTCTGGCCTGGAGCGTGACAGTGCTGACAAACCCTCGGCACTTGCAGCATTTAAGGCTGATGGCCTGCCTGGTGTCAGTCCAAAGCAGGCTGTACAACCACAAACTGGGCTAGCAGAGCAGCCTGAAGCAGCAGCCGCACCTCAGGTGACTTTAATGGCTTTGGAAGGTTCTGTTATGTGAACTCACTGCATGCTCTGATCAGCTCGTTGTGCAGCAGTGTTGTGGTCCACAAGAAGCAGCGCAATGTCTGTTCTGGTGTGATGTCTGATACCCTGGTGCGCTGTTTGATGCTGTGTGTTGCTGGCTAGACAGGCAGACATAGCGTCTTCATGGTCAAGAGGTCAAACTGGCCATGGGATAGCCATGGCAGAAATTTCCAGACACGGACAACCTCATCAGATGGCAATGAGTTCATTTCATGTATAAAGCGGTTGGCATGTGCACCACAGGCTGGGGCAGGGGCCCAGCCCAAGAGGCGTTATGGCTTGCTGGGTCTCATGAAACGCAACAAGAGTGAGATTGGAAGGCACAGCCTGGTTCCCACCATGTTCAAGCGCTTTCATGCACATGCACAGCAGGAAGTACACTCACAGCCCATTGCAGAGGATGGCGTTGAGGATGATGATCATAATGATCTATTTGCTTCACCCAGGTGAGTTACACATGATGCCCCCTTATTATCCAACATTTGTACATGCGTTTTTGCCTAATTCAACAGCAGGAAAGCATGCTTGTACATGTCTTCCTTATATTTGTTGTTTGGATGCAAAGGATCTGGTGTGTGGCATCGCTGATGAGGTCACTGTTAAGTAGACACAACAACGCCCCTTACCCTGCAGGAGTCAGCTAGATGCAAGTAGTCCTGAAGGTGCTATACATGCGCACCAATCACCTTCTTGCCAACTTGAAACCCCTTCAACTGACATCCCATCTCAAGCGTCAGATGATCAACCGGCACCTGATCAGCAGCCCTTGCTGCATCAGCAGCCTGCCCTGCCAAAGTCGCCCTTTGCAGTTAGTGTAGGCCAGCCGCCTGCCTCATCTGACCATGCTGGCACTCCTCCTATGGGCATACCCATGGCCCATCTGCAACCGAACCTGTCCAGTTCTGCACCCACAGAATCACAAAGTCACATGCATCAATGGGCTGCCAAAAGGAGCAAAGCAGGTCAGGATCCCCGTAGCGAGCAGGATCACCAGACCACGGCATCGCATGGAGATCAGGCAGATCAGAATGGTGATGCTGAAGCAGACAGGGGAACACGCACAGCCTCAAGTCAGGCTCCCAGACCCTCAGCGTTGCATGGTAGCCGCAGCAGGAGCAGAGGCAATCTGAGATCTGACAGCCGACATAGCATCAGGTGGAATGACAGCAGCGAAAGCTTGGCCTGGTCTGCGCAAGAGGACCTAGCGCAGTTGCTGCCAGATCGGGCCTCAGCTGATGGTGTGGAGCGCCCTCCACAAGAAGGCTTCTCAGGTTGGAAGCAGTGGCTTCTTGTGCAAGATTGGCCTGGCAGTAGATATGCACATTGCACATGTCATGGTGATATTCTGAGTGCACCGCATTTCTGTGTATGACATGAGCAGCAATGAGCTGCGGGCACATTTGGTCGCCTGCTGCATGCAGCTTCATGGCCTGACAGACATGACTGTGACTCAGCTTTGCTGTGTGCAGTTGACAGTGTTGGCAGGCATGGTGCAAATGGGTTTGCAGCTTTCTCTGCACCGCCAACTGGAGACAGCGGTGCATTGAAGCCTCAGGAGAGCATGAGACAAGAGCATCATGATGGGGATCTGGTTGCTGCCGAGCAGGATAAGTAAAGTCCTTTCTCACTTCTAGCTGGCATTGTTGCCACTGCTTGCCCTCACCAATTGCATCAAATGATTGTGCATTGCACAGCAGGCATACACATCTCGTTTACACCTTACAATGTCTCCATCTAGGCAAAGACATTGGGTCGTTGGAAATCTGAGTGGCGTCTCAGTCCGAATACATGTGCATGTGATTTCACACAAGCTTCAGTGGCTGACATGAGTGCTGTAGGGTGAGTGGAGAGCATGATAACCAACGCAGTAGCCACAGAGGCAGTCACACTGGTCATCAGCAGGGCATTGGGGCACAGCAGGAGCCCTATAGGCTGAGGGCTGTGGGGCACAGCCTTGGAGGGGCGTCTCTGCTCATCTATGCTGTCACGCGCTCCATGAAAGGCAAACCCACCCATCTGTCCCGCCTCATCCTTCTCACCCCTGCCGGCTTCCAGCAGAACTATCCCAAGGCAAGGCTTATTGTCAGTACAGAATCAAGAGCAGTTGGATTTTGCTGCTTACTATTGTGGACTCTGACATGGGCTGCAGTATATGGACGTATAGCCACTGTTAAGCCCCATGACAATTTGCATGATGTGTGTAGCCTGGTGTGCCTCATGACATGCTGTCAACAAGGCAAGCTTTTGGTAAGGCCACGCTGGTACCTGCTACAGGCTGCTGCCCCTTTCTTATGGGTGTTGCCGCCCCTGGTATGGGCTCTGCACTGGATCAGACCCGGAGTGGGGGCCGCCTGCTACATCCCCTCCTCCCTGCTGCGCTATGTCACCTTCAAACTGACGGTGGACATGCAGCAGATTCCTGCCTTGAATGAGCTGGTGAGGGCCGGCATCAGGGTGCTGTTGAATGGAGACAGTAGCCAATGGGACCGAGCCATGCAGATGCCGCACTACAACACACGTTCCATGCCCTCCATCTCTTTCCACACTGGCATGCACCTCATCCAGGTAATGCCTCTGCTGTCCCTTGCAACTTCAAAGGTGCTGCGTTGCTGTGGTCTTGCGCTGGCTTGCATACCTTTTTAGGGGCTTCGTACATGATGTAGGTATGCTGAACACATGAGCAAGAAAGCCACCTGCCAGGCCTGCCAGCTTGTTCTTGTCTACACAGTGTTTGCAAGCATTGCAGTGCATGCAGTCTTGCCATGTTGGCGTCAGATTGAGGGCTACACTTACCTTTGTGCCTTGATTTCTCATGGTTTCCGTTTCATGCCGTCTGACTGTGCTGATCAGGAGCTGGTACTGAGCATCATGTCTCAACTTCCAGCTCTTGCCACACTGCAGTGCAGGATCAGACTTTTGATGTTTGGACTAGCGTGTCTGTTGAGTTTGGGCTTCACACAGAATATGCCCCCAGGTCTGCATTCACCAACTGATCAGTGGTGACGTGCTCTGCAGTGGATTCGCAGTGGACGCTTTCAGATGTTCAAGTACAGGAACAAGAAGTCCAATCAGGCAGTATACGGCAGTGATGAACCCACAGATATTGCTGAGAACTACAGTTTCCTCAGGATGCCAGTAGATATCATGGCAGGCCGATCTGATGGTGTGATTGCTAGGGAAAATGTCCTTATGCATTATCAGAAGCTACAAGAGGCCAGCTGCTCAGTCACATACAAGGAATTTGATTTTGGCCACTTGGATTTTACGTTTGCGGTTAAGGATGACTTACGGCATTATGTATTGTCAAGGCTGCTCATGGAGTCATGAGCCACCTTTGGACTTGTTATCTTGAATTCAGTAACCGTTGATGCCATGCATCAGTTTTTGACTTATAGCTTGTTTGTGTGTCTAGTGTAGCTGCAGTCACTTGCTTGTTTATTTGTAAGCTTGCTCCCCTCTCACCCCACACCAGGCCATCTGACATCAAAGCATGGCGCAGACTTCCAGTTGCCAAATTGCAAATGGACGCTGCATGCAGGTGCAAATGGCGTAAGTAAAGTTTGACCTACTGCCACTGCAGCAGAATAGCAGGTACAGTGTCTAGACCATTGATGGTTGCCCAATACAGCATGGTCTCGAAACCCTGTTGACCAAGAAACCCAGCCAGCCTCGAGCCTGGCGATTGATATTCCTGAACGATGGATGTAGATGCCTGCTTTGCACAATGCACCAGCTCATCCACCTTGCCCTGGAAAGAACTGATACACTTTCTGAGCCTCCTCATTTGTTGCTGGAAGGACCCTCTTGACTGTGCGAGGGGATGCTGCTGAACTGCCCTTGCGTGTATCAGCATCAGCTACATGATCCTGGCTGACCTCAAAGACAAATGTCAACATGTTGGACATGTTGCTAGTGACCTGCTCAGGCTGAGCTACACTAGCCACTACCTCTGCATAGATGGTTGCCTACGCACAACACACAGTCAACATCATGCATAGGCCAGCTACGGCCATTATGCACAGCATGGGCTACAGACTAGCGCCCATATCTGCATGAGCCATTTGCCAAAGCTTTGTCTCAATTTCACTTAGCCATGCGACAGCAAGCTTTGACTGCATAGAATGAGAAACAGATTTGAGTGTAGTGCATGCAAGATGCTACATGCTATCTGTGTGGATAAGTGTGAATACAAGTATGGGTCTGACTGTGCCTGCAAAAGATGCTACCTGTGCAGGCCAAAGTACTGTCTGACATCTCAGTATGGGCCTCTCAGATATGAACATGCCGTGGTACCTTATTGGGGCGGGAGGCTGATGCTGCCGTGTGTATAATGCAGCTTCTGAATTTGAGCAGGTCGCCAACATCAACTGGGCGCATGAAGGTGACTTCATCCACCTCTTTGAATATTGGTCGCTGTCCACCAAACATGTAGGCTGTGGCAAAGGCTAACTCATATGCTCGTCTGCATCATGCCACAGGCGAGCTCATGAGCCTAAGATTGAACACATCACGTGTAAAAGGGGATGCCTGCACTACCCAAGCTGAAACATTGTGCAGTCATCATTTGCATCTGGTTGCTTTACTGGTGTTGAGCCACATGGACCTGGAGGAACCACAGCAGTCTCTGTATTGTCTGTACGCACCCTGTAAAACAAATCACCAGTCTACTGTGTTATATTACCGTCTCCCAGGCTGTGATGCCATGCGTTGCAAACATGTGAATAAGCGTGTAATGCGCTGCGTTAAACACACAGACATCTCCTCGCTATGAGCACCTCACCTCATGATGAAGCCGCCAAAGACTCGGCCATGTATATTGCGCTGCTGTGGCTGGCACACAAAGGTGTTTTGCATGGCTGTGTCACGCATGAGCATGGCATTGCCAGATGTGAGGGAGGGCATGTCAATCATAGCCCTTGCCTCACCCAACAGCTGCTCTGCCCACTTCTGCTTTGCGTCAGTGCCTGAACCACACTGCTTTGGATCAGCCACACGTACAAATCTAGACAAAATTTTATGACTTAAACTCTTGTCCCCATGGGCAACATGTCTGTTGCAGCCTGTACAGAGTTGGCACTGGCAGTTCTGGGATCATGTTGGGGTGCCAAAGAGGACCTGTACTCTGGACTTGGGCAGCAAGCATGGAACGGTCCCTTTGTAAAAGTCGCTCACCTTGTGGCTGAGCAGATGCAGACACATTGCGGGCTGCCTTGCGAGCATCAGCAACCGCCTGGCGCTCTTCAAACTGCTGCTTCTCCTCAGCAGTCTGAGGTTTGAGGGCATTGAGCTGAGTAGACTTCTTTGTCAAGGGATGTCGTGCCACGAAGGTGAACAGAGCCACCAAACTTGGCTCTCCTTTGCAATGCTCCTGTGTCAAAAGTAAGGGCTGAAGACCCGCCTGAGTCATGTGCCATGCACTCATGATTCGAATCAGGATGTGTTCGGGTGATGAGCAACAATCGGCCTGATAGCATAGGTTGAGCAGTAGATGCATGTGTGCACCTGATTCAACTGCATGCGGATGTCCATTGCTGACTTTCCTGTCCACACGACTTGACCAGACACCTGAACATCCTGGTGTAGATCAAGACGGCGTCGTAAATGGATGGCATCAACAGATGCAGTCACCAGCAAAGGGAGCTGTGTGTCTGTGCGTTCGTCGTCACTGCGTCAGGAACCCATTGTGTAAATTGTGCTTGCCCTTCTGAACAATTACAGCCTTTCGTGACTCAGAGCTCCGACCTTGCTCACCAGTGTTGAAAGGCTATGTTACCAGCCAGAGAGTCGAGATCCTCAAGCAGCTTTCCAACACGCACTTGATTCCAGGGATTTCGATACTGCAGAATGGGGTCTCTTTGGATCTCCAGCTGGCAGGGCTTACACTGTATGATATGTGTGAGCCCTTACCTGTTCCTGAAGAAACCTATCGCTTGAAAACGGGTAAGTCACCGTGATTGGTTGCGGTGGCTTTGCATTCAAGGCTGGAAGCGGCAAATGTTTGAGGCGGTCTTTGTTTTTGGTCAATCGCTCTTGCCAAAGCTTTTTGGTGACAGACGTGCCAATCATGCCCATCACAGTTTCGTCCCCGCCCAACGCTGATGGAGTTATGTTGCGGGAAAATAGAAGGGGCCCATGACAGATGCCAACAAATGGTGCGTTGGCCAGAACGCCAGCATCACGCTGTATTCGGGTCAGCGACCTTAGCATGGCTGCGGCTGGGTTCAGGCAGATGTACACACAGACGGCCCAGAATGCCTTTCGAAGCACCTAGGCATCAGTGGCACAACATATGGAATCATGGTGTTCGCGCTGCCAATTGCACAAGAGCAGCGTGGTTTCGGAGCTGTCCACGACTTTTGGTGACTGCTGCTGTTAGGGCCAAATCGCTGTACATTTGCACTGGAGAGCTGCTGCTCCTGCACCGACTGCAGAGCTACATAGTACTCAACAGTGCACGGCTGCATGATTGCCTACATAAAGGAAACCAAAATGGCATTGGGCAGGATCGGATCAACTAGGTCCTCACGATTGACCCTAGCTCTCTCAGGCACTGTGCCGCATCATACCTCTCCCTCGATCTTGATAACTCACTGTGCTGCATGAAGTGCAACCTGTTTGTGACTAGAGTTGCAGTGACTTTCTGCTGAGGCGTGTGAGCAAAAGGACCTTGTCAGCAAGTTCAAGCTTTCTTAACAGCAGCCAAGTCGGTCAAAGATAGTAACTTCTCCCAGCTTCCTTTGAGCCCGCAAAAGCTTGATGTGATTGCCTGGTCTGCATGAACCAAATGCGCAGATTGTGCTGCCAAGGCAAGACAGCAGATATGCTTGCAGAGCTTGTTCGCAAACATTCTTATCAAATTTTAATAGTACACTTGTCAAGGCGCACCTGCATGAAAGTACTATGTGTGTTCCAGCAAAGCTGGACATCTCTTTCATCTCCAAAAGATGCCTTCATGCACATGCTGGTGCCAGCTTGCATTGCAGCTGCAGGTGATATATGCTGGAAAGAGAGCTTGCCAAAGAAGCAGTCAGGCTTCAGGCTGATTGCTGATGCAGCAGAGCCGTCTGAGAACCCAGATTACCGTCAGTTGCCAGGTTTTGTAATGTTGTGTATGAGTGTTTACGCATGAAGCTGCAAGATGCATGCTCAGAGTGCGGACAGAATTGATGCATAAGCACACAGGTTCAAGTTCAGACAAGTTCAAGTTCAGACTTATCTCTGCTGGTGCTGACGTCAAGCTGCATAAATTGCCTCCTGACTGTGTAATCATCCACCATCAACATAGCACCATTGCGTGACATGTAAACCACATTCTGTGCTGACATTGCATATCGAGCGTGCAGTGGCTACTGAGCTGGCGGCGCAGTCCAAAGTTTTTTGACTGTTGGGGTCAGACCTGGTCCAGCCAGATTCAACTTTGTCAGCCCCAAGATGGCAATGCCTGTAACACCCAATGCTCCTACTCGTGTTGCACCTGCACCCAGAGGGCACATGGTTGGCATTTGGGATGGAGTCAGGCACATGAGTGAATGAAAAATAAACACAGACATACCCAGCACAGATTTTGGTACATAGTCTGAGAGAACACTGTTGATGTGAATGTGTGAGTGGAGACACAGCGCAATCCCCAGGGCTGTGTCTGATGCCTTCTGTATGGTGGAGCCCTGCAAATCCTTGACCGAGTCAAGATGTGGTTTATGAACTTGATATTCGAAGCTGCCATGTAGACTGCATTTGAAATATACTTACATCTGGAGCAATCAGGGAAGCTGGCAGTAAACCTGCAACATGGCACAAGATAAAGTTCCGAGATACTTTGTCAAGTGTAACAAGCACAACTTGTAAGCACACCTGCTGAACCTATGATGGCCACCTCAGAGAAGCGTTGCATTGCTGGGCCAGCGGCATCAGCTGCATGCAATCAATGCGTTGTCAGCATAGCTCACGGTGCACAGAGAGGGCGTCCTGCAAGCAACACCACTTACCACGCAACACTTTGGTCATCACCGTCGACATCGCGCAGGACCGTCGAGCACGACAAGTTTGTGTTGCTCCGATCTGAAAAAATATGTGAAGAGGTAGTCGGAATCAGGAAGGCAATGTCGTTTGCGCTAATTCGCATGCATAGCAGGTTGCATGTTGGTCACTTGACGGAGCGAGATTACTAAATGTGACTGTGAACCTCGACCAAATGCCCACCGCATGCGTATTGCATCATGCTGAATAGATTCACCGCAATTCCGTAGCCTACAGCCCGATGGCATTGTCACGAGGCCTCAGCCGAGGACTTGGGCTCAGAATTCTCGCAAGTGGGTCTTCGGACGCCTCGATCAGTGTTGCAGCCAGTGCATCGGGGCAAGTCAGGTATGCAGCAACTTAGCTGCAGACAGCCACTACATCATTGGTGGTGATGCCCTTATCCAGCTCAAACGTTGCAGGGGTGGCAGTACCGTGCCCGAATTTTACGGCAAGCCTTCACCTTACTCAGCAGGAACAGGTTTCCTAGGAACTCCACCAGACCACCGCGAGGTAAGCCTATAGTATCGTGTAGTCTGCACATGTCCGTTCAGCTACACTGTTGGTATGCTCTGAACCAACGTTGTAGCATGTGTGCAGAGACTGGCAAAGCGCCCTGTATCCCCTCACGTGTTTGAGATTGATGGCAAAAGTTTTCACTACAAGATGCCAGTCAACGCAGTATCTTCAATCTTGAACAGAGCAACGGGATGTGCACTCACAGCAGGTCAGGCTTGCCTTGCCTGACTGTTGCCTGTGTTGCCTGCAATTTGAAGCCTTTTATGCCAACAAGTCGCAGAGTTTGTGTCTTTGAAAGTTGAGCGTGGCATGCTTACGAGACGGACTTGTGCTGCAGGTATTGGTGCTGCTGGAGCCATTGCTCTCGTTGGTGACCTTCCAGCAACTCTTGATGCATTCAAAGCTTCATACCCACTGCTTGTATACCCAACAAAGGCTATTGTTGCATGGCCCCTTTGCTATCACTACCTAGGAGGTGTACGCCACATCATCTGGGATAAGCACAGCATGGGCAAGCAGGCTGAAAAGAAGAGTTATCTAGAGAATGAGGCTGTTGACAAGTCATCCAAGCTCATTTTGGGCACCAGCATTGTTGCTACATTGGGCCTCACTGTCTTGCAACTATAGACTGCTTGCAGACAATGTGAAGGTGTGCTGTTTGCATTTGTGTGATACTACTCAGAAATCAAGATTTGCATCTGTGCAGATCATTCAAGAGCCTCAGTGCGCTGCCTTCCCAATGTACAAAACATTATTGTCTGTCTCTCCCACATGTATTAGTGCATGCGCATACAAGACTACCTGTTTGGACCCTTAATGTATACAATGCAAGCCAAGGACTTTTGCAAATACGCAACAACACCCTGAAAGACTTCACGAGAAACCATGCAGGATGCGTGTGTCTTTGCAAACAGCTGTACCGTAACGGACAATATGCTGTTATTGACGAGTTTGCATCGCAAGCACGCTCCTGCTCAGTCTGCGACAGTGTGGGGCTCGTAACTGATGTAAGCAACCTGGCAACAATGCAGGCTGTGATCATTCCATCAACCTCTGTTAAGGTCTGATGCCTGGTCACAGCCTGCTTCAGAGCGTGAAATCTCCCATCTATTGTGCAATATTCTGCCTACTCTGAAGCAAAAGATTCCTGAGCAGTCCTGAGGCTCATGCCGGACATGGATCTGCATTATAATATTGGATCAGATGCTGCAACTCTGCTTGTAATATGTCCATGTTGCTGGAGTAAGCGCCTCACTTGTTCATTGACCACACATATCTGGCTGTACAGACCAAGCAGCATGCTGCCAGTGCATGATCTTACACTGTACCTTGACGATTTGCATGGTCTAGACTCTGACACAAGCATAGCAAGCTTGCAATGCATGTCCAACACAGACAGCTGCTATGTCTATGAATACCCACAGCATGCAGACCACTGCATTGGTAGAAATGGAGGCCTCCTTAAGACTGCAGGATATCAAGCTGCCATATACCTCAACAATGCTAGGTCTAAACAGTGCAAAGCACCGTGGTATTGGTAGAGTATCCATCAACACATCTATGCAGCCTTAGACTTGGCCAAAGCTTCTCTTTGCACATATGATTTCAAGTTGACCATGGGAGCCAGCAACAAGATGGCCATCCCACAGGCAGCAAGCAGTGCTGTGAAGTATGCATTCCAGCCATGGTTCTTGACAATGATGGACAGGGGGACACCAGCGTTGGCAGCGCCTGTACACCAAACAGTTGTCGTCACATCTCTTATGTTGCTTTGCATAGACAGTTCCTTCACATTACCCTTTGATTGCATAGACAGCAGATTGCAGGCAAGCAAGGTATGCTGCTGAAACATCGATTGACATAAATGTGGTTGCTTATGTCGGCTCACCCAGGTACGCAATCCAGCCCAGGAATCCCTCTGATGCTCCCACAGATTCAGGGCCCACCAGCTCAGCACCGCACAGCCCAATCAACATCTGTGGGCCGTACAGGAAGAACCCAATCATGAAGACTGTTGCCCACTGCAACCATGGCAGAGTGGCAGGGACTGACCAGAAGGCTAGCAGCATGGCTGCCACACCCACTGTGTAACCAATCACAACCTGCAGTGGGACAAACAGGGATGGCATGCAAAGAATATCAAGGAAGCTGAGATGTACAACGAAGGCTTGCCTGCGCAGCCAATGAGCATGCAGTTGAAAGGCACGCCAGCACGAGCCTGTTGACCACAGTCAGCAGACGTGGCAATTCATTCATGAGGATTGAGCTTGCCTGCACACGCTTGCCCACGTTGCCTCCCTTGGGGTTCTTTGCGATCAGAGCGTCACTGATGCGACCTGCCAGTAGACTGCCAAACAGTCCACCCAGCTCCATGCCTGATACACGGAAGGCAGCGCTTCCAGCGTCTGCCACACCCTTAGCCTACATCATGGCACGACAGGCTTTTGCGCCGTGTCATTTGGTAACTACTGCCCAAAACAAGCACTGACCACAGTTCAGCAATCTGAGCAACAACCTGCCTGCAGACTTAAACAAAGCTTGAGAAGCAGTGAGTTGCAGCGGGAAGCAGAACATGTGAACTTGGATGGAAGTGTGCATCAAGCTGCAAAGCCTTTGCCACAGAGAAATTGGCTTGCAATCTGCGATTCATGCACAAGCAAGGAAAAGATAGCCCATACCTGCATCAGATAGAACACAAACCAAGAGGTGACACCTTGTCGCACTACATAGATGAAGAAGTACGTCAGGGCCATGCCCCAGATGTATGGGTTCTTCAGAACATTCTGTACAAGCAGCTGCAACAAAGACTCCTTCTGCTCTACGCCAGCTGCGTCCTTCTTCTGCAGGGCACACTGACAGCTAAGCAAAAGAGCGTGCTGTATCAAACAGCATCACTGGACCTAGATTTGGCAAAAAGAGTGCTCATAATCTGCATGTACTGCACCTTGTTGGGCTTGACAATCTCAACAGGAGGGTATCCAATCTTTTCTGGAGAGTCCTTTACAGCAACCAGCAGAAGCAGACCAACGACCACACCCACTATGCCAGGCGCCCACATACCTGCAAAACATTCACATGAATAACTCAAACTATGAATCAACATATGTGGCAGGAAGCCCAAACGATCAAGGAAGCAAGAGATGTACCATTGAGATATGCCTCAATACAAGAACAGCTGCACACCTAATACAACCACAACACAACAGCTTGCTCAATGCTTTAAAGCGTCTAACTGACGTCATACTTACCCCACTTCCAGCCGAAAGATCGAGCAGCACTTCCTGCCAAGATAGGCGCACCAAAACCTCCCAGGTTGTGAGCAATGTTCCACATGCCCCAGTAGGTGCCTCTCTCCTTAGTTGCAAACCAAGAGGTCAGGATGCGTGCACAGCATGGACCACCAAAGCCCTGCATATAACAAATGTGTCAGTTTCCCCTGGGCATGCCTGCCAAAGCAATGTTGCTAGAAATTGGCGGTGTTGGCAATATTGCTCATCACCTGAAGGACGCCATTGAGGGCCCAGAAGCTGCAGAACCAGACCATGGAGTGGCCGAAGCCAAACAAGATGTTGACGATGGCAGTGGCCATCAGGCCACCCGCCAGCATGACCCGTGGTGAGGTTCTGGCACCCAGAACACCAGACAGAAATTTGCTGAACCCGTAAGCTATGGGGAAGATAGATGTCATGGTGCCGACTTGGGTGATGTCCATCTTTAAAGCTGGATCGGCTGTCATGACAGGTGCTGTATATGTGAGACTGTTACGTGTCAGGTAATAGCAAGCATACCTGCAAAGAGCAAAAGGAGCAACATGTGAGCTCAACAATCTGTAAACGAGATCTTTCCTTACAAAACTGACTCACCCAATCACAATGCCAACGAAAACAACCATTCTTCGCCGGACAAAGTCTTCAGGATATGCTGGAAGATCCTGCAATGACTGCTGGGGCGAGCCTGATGTTGCAGGATTTGATGACTCCTGCGGTATCATGTCAATCAATCACATTCATACTGGTGAAGAGCGCATACTGGGTGAGGGTTTTAAAACATAGTCTGCACCTGGGAGCCACTCCCGCTTAGCGGCTGGTGGTCACTTGGATTGCCAACAGCACCCTTCACATCTGACTCGCCCTTGTTTGCATACGTCATTGCGTGGCGGGCTTTCCTCTGTTGAGTCTTAAGGCCTGCTTGGAGGCCTGAAGTATGCCTGTGGACGCAAGTGTATCAAGATCATGACAACAGGGCAGATCATGTTTGAACGTACTGCATCAACTGGTGGGTCCTACCTGTTGCACAGAGGCTTCAAAAGGCTCTGAGGACAGCTGTACCCTGGCACTCGGCATATGCGTTGAGCACAGACAGATTTGCTTAGCCTGAAACATGTTGTGCCTGACGCCCAGGAAGTCATGACTCTGCACGGTCAGTCACGCTTTCAGTGAAGAAGTGCTCAAGGCCAGGATGACAAGCCTCAGGGTGTCTGACCAGTCCTGAGCACAGGCAATGTGATAGGTTTGCAAAGTCGTTGTACACTAATCTGTCGTTCATCTGGACAGCCAAAAGTACTAAGTCAAAGCGCTATCTGATGGTGTATCAGCCGGGTGCAGGTCAATCAGCTGATCGATTTTGAACTTGGTCATCAAGTCTGAGACTGTGGGTGATACCAAGCATACTTGTACATGATGCTGTATGTCATGTTGCTGATAACCATTGCTTATGTACGCTGGATGAAACGCGAGGTTCCCACGCGAGTTTCAAAGGTGGAGAGGGGCATCCCGCCCGTAGCTCACCTGACGCTCCCAGACCAAGCGACTGTTCTGGTGGTCCTCAGTGCCACCACGCAACCAGCGTTAGCAGTCCTGCCAGGAGCTGACTGCAGGGTGTGCGACGGCACCACTATTTCGTACGGGCGCTCTAGACCGGATGAGCTTCAACAGAGTCAAAGCAGCTTCCTCTTCTTCATGCCAATAAAGTCATTGCCGCCCAGATTACCCATCAACCAAGGCAAATTCATGCACCTGTATGTGCGTGTCCATGCTTTGAGTCCAGCATACTGACAGGCACGCATATACAGCAAGGTATACGTACCGCATTATGAAAAGAAGCAAGCTGGCTAGCGGTGGCATACTTTTTCAAAAGCTAAGACTTCCTGTCTGTGTTAACATGCATATGCAATGCTACGATACTGAATATTATTTAATCAGGACAGCTGCAGGCGAGGCGTCTGTCACAATATACAGTCACGTTGACATAGCTTTGCAGTCACAAACCAGTCCACAAATGTTTCACAGACTCCTTCATGATCCCTATCATGCAGTGTCTAAATGTCTACTTCACATTTCATACATAATCTACGGCGCAGGTTTGCTTGATGTGCTTCATCAAGTCATGATTCATTTGCTAGCAGGTTTCAGTAAACTTCTGAGATTGGGTCCAGAGCAGAAGCCTTCATGTATCTGTCACCACACCTGACGCTGCCATCAAGTAAGCTATCAAGACGTTCATAAGAGCTGGCTCCATGCCATGAGCCTCCCCCACTTACTCTGTCATCAAACTGATCAAGGCTGTCTGCACTGCTGCTGCGCAGCATTTTCAAGAAGCTTGCAAATGA
>JAABUP010000497.1_pt1 | contig 86252 bp, 121 predicted proteins | sample 5559201 | NCBI WGS metagenome assembly JAABUP01 (sample SAMN10711887, study PRJNA513373) | rock metagenome | isolation source: Antarctica rocks | place: Antarctica
GTTGATGAGCAGCAAGAGACCTGCTTTGTTGCTTGTAAACATCTTTGGTCTTTTTTTGGAGGCTGCCGCACATGATTGTTGCTTCAGGTTGTATGAAACTGCTGAGGTAATTGGGCCTGCCTTGGGATTTTATGCTGTTGTTGTAGCAAGACTGTGATAGTTGCAGTGCTATCGTTTTGGACTTGTAAGACTGCTTGATCGATCGATGATATCATCATTAAAGTCATTAAAACAATTCGCCAGCTGTCCGAGGTGTACTTAAAAATAAGAAATAATGCAATGAGGATCTATTCGATTAAATTTTATTCTGGCGGAGCGCGAGGAACATTAGTACGCGAGGATCATTAGTACGAGTACGGTAATCTCTAGGCATAAGCGCTTCACGCCAGCTTATCAGGAATGCACTACAAAGGACATGAGACAGCAAGCTATGACACGGGTTCGCAATGCAAACAATGACTCTTGTCTTTCGGCATCTACCAATAAGACATGCATCATTATACAGCCAGACACTCTCCAGAGAAACGCTGCCATGAAAAAAATTCTAACAGCAGGACAAACAGTATGTACTAGTCATGCTGTCACCTGCAGATGTAAATGTGTGGTTTTGGTAACACATGATCAGTTGCTATTATCGTGACATGGCTGTCGCGCTGATTACCAGGTACTAGCAAGGAGTGTGTAATGCATTTCCTCAAATCGTCTCAGTGCTCTGCTATGCTGAGTCACCAAAGTGCAACTGCAAAATGCGTTTTGCAGCAGTTTGTTCATGAGCCAGTGGTCGGTGGCCCTGCACCTTCAAAAGATCTGCAAGCTTCAGCTTTTGATAAGCCACAGCAGTGCTGCTGCTTGAATAAGTACATTGTATTGCTTTGAGCACCTTGTGACAGAAAATTGTGGCCTGCTGCCAATCTCCCAAAGTTGCATACACTTCAGCTAGCTGGTTGTTTGTCTGTGCCATCAGCTGATTAGCTTTGCTCAGGTACTTGTGTTGGATCTGAAGGTCCATGTGTGGTAAACATGTTCAGTGTCACAATCCTAACATATGACTTGGCCAAAGACCATACTCCAGGCAAAGGCAATAATGACCAGACTCCAGGCAAAGTCAGATCAACAACATGCGCAGTTGACATGACGCGAGATATTGCAGCTAAAGCAGCAATTGCATTGAAAATGCTACAGAACACAAAACTCTTGAAAGTGGGTGGCTGCTGTGCTGGTTTGCTATACACTATAATACTTGGCAAATTGGCAAACATGCATGTAGCTACACTAGCAACAGGGCATGCCCACCTCTGAGACATGGAGTAGACCTTGAGAGGCTGCTGTCAAGGTGCGCACATCCAACGCATTGCTGCTGTGCAGCTGAGACAGAGCTGAAGCATAGTCAGACTTTGCAGCACCAAGGTCACTCCAAACAGAGTGCGATGAATCTGCAAAGTCTTCATCCCAGCATTTCCTGCATCTGCAGCAACCAAAGATTTTTTGGAGACAATTGAGCAGGATTATTCACTTGTATTGCTTGGCAGGTCATATTCAAATAAGCAAAACCACACCCGTTGAAACAGTACGCTGTCAAGACTGTTGAAATTAAGCGTCTTTACCTGAAGCAGAAATGCAAATGCCTCAAAACAAGGCAGCCCTCAATACATTGGTGAACATCTGTACATGCAGCTATGCAGGTCCAGCAGGGCTGCATGCTATCAGCTTTTTTATCCACATGATAGAGTGACCGACCTGTTGCAGCACCCATTGCCTATGCAACTGGGCAACGGCTCAATACTACACAATCCTGCTGCAGTTGCCTGCTTGGGCACAATAACCCCACTGCATTTGCTGTCCAAACAGCGCAGCCCCACCATTGCTTGCTCGCTCTCATCAAAGCCAGCCTGACAGGCTCGGCAGCCACAAACAAAGCGGTACTGCTCTTGTAGTTGCTGCTGCCGCAAGGGAGTTATCAGTGCACCTTTCTGAGCTCCGTAGCAGTGCAGCAAAGGCTCACCAGCCTGGACAGTTTCTATCGCCCTGGCTGTGAGCTTGCACCCATCAAAGCACACGGCAACATTTGGCTGACAGGAGTGGTTCATGAGACTAGCTGTAGGATACACCGCTAGGGCGATTCTGTCTGTGGCGTCTGTGTGTTGCTGCGGGACGACAGCCAAGCCGTTGATGTGAATCTGAAGCAGGGCTGTCAGTATGCTGCCAGCTGATGGGTGCAAGCCTGTGCCTTGATGGCGGCAGCAGATTGCTGCTAGAGTGGCCAGTAGCGAGAGCTCAGTGAGCACAGGCAGGCTTGTCTGCTTGAGGTGTGTCTGTAGGGTCTGAATGTGCTGCGCACAGCTGCTGGTGTCCTACAGGGCACAAATCAGATGTCAATGCAGACCTAAACAGCCCCATTTATGGGGGTGAGCCTTCTGAAACGCACCTTACGCTCTGGTCTGGGCATGACATACCCAAGCAGGCATCTGTGTATCTCATGCCAATGCAGAATGTGTTTAACAGGCATCACGACAAGAACATCAGACAAGAACGCTATGTTACGGCAGACCAGAGAACCAACTCTGCTCCAAGCATGACTGGACTCTCAAGTCATGATGCAGCTAAGGTCAATAAAATGATTCAAGGTGTCAGCCACCTCCAGATTCTGTCAGAACAAACATGGCGGTCAAACAACATAAAGAACCTACTTGAGAAAGCTTGACAGCCATTCTTGTAGCCAGCACCACGTCAGCAGGAAGCAGCACGCTCCAAGACATTCCACACTCACTTCCTTTTGCTGTGTGGAATGGATCCCTTTGACAGCAGCTCGGGGTGCAGTAACGCACTAAGGGACATGCTGGGCAAGAAAAGCTGGTGTGAGCTTGCACAGGCTTCAGACACATGCTACACTTCTGCAGCAGCAGTCATGTCAGATGTATCAGCACATATGTGATCAACATGGATGGATGATGTGCATCAGCCCAAAACTTGTCCTGCTTGTCCCTGATGTGAGAGTCAACCAAAGCAGTGATCTGGCACAATTAGCCATGCAGTGTCTGACAGACGGATGTGCCATGGCAGGCAAATCAGCTGCCAACCTTTTGTATGTATGCAGATGCCTCAGGCGCTTGACAAGCAGGGCATGCAGACACAAACAAGCGGCAGCCTATAACAGACATCATGTATGGTGTCAAGGCATCCTCTTGGAAAATTTAGCAGTGTGTTACAGCAAGAATGGATGACATCACCTGCTTTCGATGTTGCTTGAGCAGCAGATGCGCAAAGGGTTCTTCAGTCCACAGAACACTGCCTGCCACAACATGATGAGCCCTGACTAGCTGTCTTCCTTGTTCTGCACTGCTTGCCAATGCTAGCATGGTATCAGGAAATGGGGATGCTTCTGAAGCGGCTTCTGATGACCACTTGGGAGGCATCCTGAAAGGTTGTTGCAGCTTGGTATCTTTGCATGCAGGACGATCAAGCTGGCTAAGGCGTGCTGGTGACCTGGCATGCTGCTGAGCTGCCTGCAGACTTCGAAGGAGCTTGATGCAATCTTCATGCTGGGCCCCTCTGCAAACACAGCATGAGTTGGCTTGCGGAGTTCAGTTGCGTGCAGAAACGCTTCGTGGTATGTGTAGGCGCCATGACATGTTAGTTGTGATGCTCTACTAGATTTGACAAGAACACCATGCAGGAATTGTACACATGTAGGCACATGCTGCTGTTGATGTAAGTGTAGTTAATGCCGTCATGATGCAGGGAGAGCAACGGGAGGCGTGACAGGACAAGTTCTGGGCTGGCTTGGCGTCTGGCAACTGAGGGCAGGCTGGATGCCTGGCAGGTAAGGGTGGGCATGATGTACCTGGACAGCTTGACAGCCATTGCAGCATTGCTACATGCAGCTGCATAGTCATGCAAAGCTTCATGGCTACAAGCTCTGCGGTACCATGCCTGGGAATGTACAAACCAGAGCAATGTCATGAGGTGACCTTGCAAATCTTGCCAGGTGTATAACAACACGCCGTTGCAGCAACATCAAGAATCTGCATGTTTGTCACTAACAAAAACATGACTACACCTGTAGCCTCTGCACTGCAGCTATGATGTTGCCAAAGGTGTAGTCATGTACTTGCCAGTGACAAACATGCAGATTCTTGATGTGTACAGAGTTCACCTTACTGCTGGCTCTGCTGCAGTCAAGGGCAGCAGAGGCGTCAAGTAAAGCAGCTTCGGGTTCAGGAGGTGTCTGGCGGAGGAACGTCAAAGATCGATTGCAAAGGATGTCAGTTGCTAATATGGTGCCAGAGGGGCTTGTTCTGTCAAGGTACGTTAAAGCCTCTGCACCGGCAGGCGTTCTAGGTAGCGTAACGCATACACTGTATACCGATCGCCAGCAGACAACATACCAGTGTAAGACTCTGCAGCCTGTTTGTAGGCTGCTTGCCTGAATGATGCGGTACCTTCTTGTTTGAACCTCAGCGCTTCCGCTTGATCCGCACAAGCACCCTATGAAGCAAGGGGCGCGTGATCCAGTCGATTCTGCAGTTCGTGAGCTGTTTACAATCGACGCATACCTGACGCTTTCTGTCGACGAGCTGATCAACCAGTGATGGCAGATGTGAAGAAGTTTTTGTGCAGCTGAGGCAACAATCACACAGTCTGTTTAGATCAGGTGTCGTGAGACGCAGCTGCTCCCGTAAGCAGTGGTTGAATAGTGAACTTTGTTGCAAGATGTCAAGTATGCTCTCAAGCATACTTACAGGCTTCTCAGCTTGCTGTGCCGGAAAATGCTCAAGCACTGGGGTGGGCGACTATTGCTGAGGGCGAGGACAAGCTAGCGTTACTTGAAAGCACCCTAAGAAAAAGACCTATTGCCGACACCATGATCGAGATCAGGTGCATTTTGAGTCAGACCAGCGTGCGCGCTTCAGCATTCGCTAAGCTTGCAGCATCATGAATTAGTCTGTTGAGTGACATTACCCGTTGCGGACATGTCGCGGTCCGACAAAACTGGCATGGACAGCTGGCCTCCACAGCCTAAGAAGGTTGGCAGGGGCCTCAACGCTGCGACCAAAAGCCCTAAGGATCCACAGTTGCATCTAGCAGGCAGCAATCACCCCTATGCTCCCTTCACTGGCAATGCATTGAAATGGGAGAGTAACGTATACGATGATGGCACAACGTGAGACTTCAAAAGTTGTTGCGCAGTTCTGCACTTCGCCACTAAACAGTGTTGGCAACCAAACGGATTCAATGTCAATGAAAACAACGCTCTGATGCATCATACCAGCATGCCAACAGACAAACAAGATGTGCAGGTTTGAGGGATTGACACGAGAAGGCATCCCGCATGGGAAGGGTGTCTTGGTTATGGGCAATGGCACAGGAGGAGGCTTTCTGCGCCCTGGTCGAGGAGACAGGTATGTCCTGATTGTTGCTTTAAGTTCGGTTTGTACACACATACTGCGACTACCATGCTGAGCTCTCGATGTACTGGCATGCAGATATGAGGGAGAGTTTGCAGCTGGCTTTGCACATGGGCTTGGAGTGTACACAGCAGTTGATGGTCAGGTGTACCGCGGGGAATTTGCGTATGGCAGAAGGCATGGGTATGTATGTGCAGCAATGGGCATGTGCAGTAAACAAAGCTGATCATTGGCATGCATGCAAGTCAGGTCAAAAGCTCTTTGCTGTCAATGTCCACCATCAGGCATTGGTAGCCAAAGAGTGCATCACAGTGCAGCAGTACTGAATGCTACATCCAGTGTGCTCTGTCAAGTGTTGCTTGTTTGCTCTCATGTGCAGCATGTGGCCGATCATATGATTAAATTATTTGGCAACAGCACCCTGGGATGAACACATGGCATTCTCCTTCATTTCTGCAATCTGATGCTGTCTCCCCACAGTTCTTCCTTCAGCAACTCACGCTGGTCAGGTGCTTCTTTACGTCTGCACATGGCTATGCGAGATGTGGCATCTGGCCACCTGACAGTACCTTCTGCCAACAGGTGTGGGTCCGTCACCACCATGTCACCATACCAGCAGAGGCTAGAAGAGGGCGTGGAGCCTACCAAAGCCTGGGAACAGAGCAGGGACGAGATAGACGAGAAGGTCAAGTATGGTACATGGAAGGGAGACTACTTCCTGTCCAAGCCTGATGACAGTGGCCACTTTTGCCATGCAACGGAAATCAAGTCAGTATAAACTGTCTTCATGCAACTGTGATCTGTTGAGGTTCTGGTGATTCAAGTGCTAACCAAGGGGGTCATGATCCTTTCTTTTGTTGTGGTTCAGAATTTGCTTGCAGCTCAAAGCTCTGTCAATAGGCACAAACTCTGTAACACTATACCGCCCTGATGCAGTCTGTACAACTGCTTTTGGGTAGCCATATTGTAGGCAGCCGCATTATAGTGGGGTTGCGTCATCAACTGCATGTGAAGGCAACATCAATTGCAAGTCAAAGTCAGGCAAAATGGGCAAAACCATGGGCAAAGAATTGAACATTTGCTCATCACATGCATATACAGCAAACAGCTGAGCAGTAAGAAATGCAACAAAATGTCTGACCCACATGTACTCTGTGCATGGCTCAGCATAGCAGACGTCCACGCCACTGCTACTACTCTGTCTGTGCTGTGTATGATGCTGCATGTGATGGCGCAGGGGAGTTTTGCAGGAGCTAGAAAGTGTTGTGACAAGAGCGCGGCACTTCCAGTTCAAGCCAGATGGAGAGGTTACCTTCATGATGGCTCAAGATGCTGTTGGCCTGCCGGCACCTCTCATGCAGGTATGCAAAAGCTGTCTGCATTAATGAGCAAGACGTGCACGACTGAGCCGTTGCCGCATGCACTCCCACTGCATGTAAACAGTCACACATCTGAACGTCATAGCTCAGTAGGCTGTGTAAGATTGCAGGCTACCTGATGCATGTTGTATGTTTGCATGTTGTTTGAAGGTATACAGTCACAAATCTGAACAACATAGCTCGGCAGCCTGTGTAAGATTGCAAGCTATCTGATGCAAAATCAGCTTCGTTTGATGTTATGCATGCTGTGGAAGCAAACATGCAAACAATCTTGTGCAAGCTCATAGCCAGGCAATGGACTTGCCAGTGTTTGGTTGTACTGAAATATTCTTGTAAGCTCAACAGCAACATGACACAGACCAAGCTTTCACAACAAGCAACTACTGCATTTTACTGTCCCATTGTATTTTAATCATCAGATCTGACTGCCCCTCCCTTCATAGGGTGTTGCTCAATGACCTAGTGATACTGAAACTATACACCAAAGGTGCCCTACATGCTGGTGCATTGTTGTGCATCACACCAGCACACACACTCATTTGTCACACTGTGCAGGATCCTATCCACTACCCCCACGGGACCAAGTTCATGGCCCCCGGCCCCATGGGTCAGTGCTTCCCCATCCCTGATGATGAAGACATCAAGCATCAGATGGTCCTCACAGCAGAGAACCAGCGCAAGATCTACAGGATGTACAACTTTGACTACGTCACCAAGGTAGGTGCACTGCAAACAGACTTGCTTGAATTGCTTCAGCTGACTCTTATGTATAGCATGCTGGCATATTGCTCGGGGGGGAGGTCAGAAGCATGCACAAGCCAAGCAGCACAAGCAGCCTCAGAACAGCATAGAGTTGTTCTGATTGCAATGTTTCTGCTCGGCATTGGCATGTCAGTTGTTCAGTGGTGCAAGACCAAGACGTGGTAATGTTTCTGGTGTCAAACAAAGTTGTACCGGATTGTCTGCCTGTTTGTGTATGCAACAAACTTCGCTTTTGCTTGTTGCAATGTTTGCAGTGACATGTGGGTCATGTGTCTACATGCTGACATGTTTGAGTGGTGCAGCCTGGCAGTGACATGGCAAAGGCAGAGAAGCTATGGGCCAAGAAGCAAAGGAAGCTAGCAGCGCGGCGGGCACGTAACCGGCACCTGCAGCAGCTGCGCTTGAGACGGCAGCAACGGCAAGCCGCACGCAGGGGTGAAAGACTTCCACAGGTACATCATCATCACACGCAGTGTCCCCAAAATGCCCTGCCACACTGATGACATCTGTTCAAGTGGTAGAGTAGATCCAGAACCTTGTGTCCTAATGCATAACGTCTCAGGGAGAATAGGCGGATCAAAGCGCAGCAAGGCTGCTGGAGCTTGTCAATCAGTCAGAAGCCAAGTTGTCAGTAACAAGCGCTCACAGTGTACTACTATTGGTATACAGGCTGTGGAATCTGAGGATGAATCTGGCCCTGATGATGAAGACCTGTACGCATTCACTAGCTTGGCTGACTCTCCTGACCAAGCAGCATCCTCGAGTCAGGAGGCACAGCAGCAGGAAGGTAGCAGTACAGGGCAGACACAACCCACTTCGAGGCAGCCAGGGGGTTTTGGGGGCCCCACCGCTTTTGCCAGTTTGACTCTGGGAATGAACCATGCAGTGGTGCAATTGAACAGGGCCTTTCAGCAGATGGCCATGCGGGCGCAGCACAGACGCTGCTTAACACGGCCATCATAGACTTGATCAGGCACATGCTTTGACACCTGTGGATGCGTTCCCCTGTGTAGTCTGTATTATGAATCGTCATGACAATTACTTCAGACTGCAGAGGTCCACTATGCCATAGCAGCAAGGTTGCATACACCACATGTAAAGCGCGGAAGCTTAAAATGCATGCTGGTGTGTCAGGGTGTGCATTACCCAGGCTTGTTCACGTGATGATACTCACTCTACATGAAGTATGATTGCTGGCATGACGCAATGATTACCAGCTAAGAGGAACATGAAAGTATGAGTAGACGCAAATTTGCATGAACCTTGTCAGTTGATGCACATTAGACTTTGACAGCAAGACACGATCTATACAAAGCGAGTGCTTGCGCAAGGCATAATATAGGAGCCTTATCAGCCCATAGTACAAGAATGCACCTTTGGAAACCAAACAAGCTTTACATACAAGATGGCATCAGGCCAAAGAGTCATGAATCGAGCCTAGTCAGTGCACCGGTATTGCGGTTTGCTGTTGGCAGCACCACTGGTAACGTGATGCCTGAGCCTCTTGAGGTCTGGCATCAGAAAAAAAAAAGCAACCCTTGTGTTCTATCTAAGAAAGTATCTAGCGACTGATTGCAAATGTGAATTAAGCGTGAACATGAACTCTGGCTATGCATCGACCTGGGTGAAGATCTATCTATACAAGCAAGCAGTTGCCTATGTTTTGGCATGCTTCATCAGCCATTCGATTGTTTTGTCAATGTTCGTCTGATTCTTGCAAGATATGCTGTACACACACACCTCACGGTCCTGCAGTGCCTGCAAAAACATTTTCTGTCACGTCATCTGTTCATCATGACTTACAGACACGATTGGGTATTTGCTTTACACCCGATGTGCAGCAAATGCACAGCAAGCTGTCGATTAGCATAGAGCAGGGATGCAACTGAGCGGCATTGTGTGATTGCTTGGCAAACATCCAAAGCTAGATCAAGACAGCTACATGCCTACCTTGAGATCCAATCGTTCTATCAGCTCAGTTGTTGACAAAGCTCCTGGCAGATCGTTCTTGTTTCCCAGCACTAGCAAAGGTGTGTGTGCTAAAGAGGGTTTTTGCAGCAGCTCATGCAACTCCTGTCGCCCTGAGTCCAGACCATCATGATCTGCTGCGTCCACAACGTATACAATAGCTTGAACTCCCCGGCAGTACCTCTCCCACATGCTTCTGAAACGAGGCTGCAGCAAATCAAACTAGGGCAGTCTGAGTGGCATTCACGCAATGCTACGGGTGCTGCCGATAATGGTGTGATGATCTTGCAGCATACTTTGCTTGTATATTTCACCTGTCCTCCCAAATCCCACAGCTTGATAGTCACTGCGCCCTTAGTGACTTTCCTCATATTAAAACCCACTGTCGGTATCATATCTTCATGAAAGGCACCAGTGGTGAGGACGTTGACCAGCGAGGTTTTGCCAGCATTTTGCAGCCCTATCAGCGACAACTCCATCTCTTTCTTGAAGAATAGACTGCAGTCAACAGGCGCGAGCTCAACCACGTGCAAGACATAGACTCTGGACAAACAAGCAATTCTGGTGAGTATGTCACCTGCGTAGCCAGTCCATGAACCGCTGCCACATACTGGCCATCCTTGCTGTAGCCTTGAAGAGGTGGTGTCAGGCGGCAGTACCCAATATTCTAGGGCTTGATCAGCTCCACCAAGACCAGCGGGACGCCCGCAGTAACACTTCGCGGGTAGCTCTGCAACCTTGCTGCAGCGATTGTGGCCTGTGACCTAATTGAACGTATAGCGCCTCCGTGAATGGGATTTTTGCTCAACGGTATTCAGCAGATTGTGACTCATGCACGCTCCAAGGATGTGCTGTGCTGACATAGCATTATTTTAGGCAGGAAATTCAGAATATGTCCAATATGCAACGCAGTTAGCATCATCAGTCCGCTGCAAAGATAAGCTTAGTCAACAGCCACCTGCTTCCCCAACAGAATGCACTTGCACTTGCACCCAAATTTGACAATCCGTTGTGAGCACTATTTCATTTGTTTCGAAGTTGGCAGTGCTTTTACTTGGGACAGGCAAAATGTACAGTCCTGACAGCATCACACAGACATCTATATTATTTCTCTGCTCTACACTACACTTTTAGCCTGAAACAGATACACAGCCTTAACTTTGGACAATACTATATCGTAAGTGACCCCAAGCAGCATATCCAAACAACGCTGCATGCTTCTACAATAAACCATCGTTTAGGCCTAGATCTTCTGCGCTAGCAAATAGGACTCACCCTCCAATGTGCATGTGGGCCCCTGCGGTGCTTTCAGATCCTGTACATGGTACTCATAAAACAGACCCTCAGCAGTAGCTACCATCACGTTGATGATGCCCTTACCAATGCCAGCATTTGCATTCAAGTCATCAGCCAAGGTGCTGTCTGTTGTCTCACCTCCATTCCGCTGTGAGCTGACAGACTGTACAGCACATATTGCAGGCACCCCTCTGCCTGGTAGCTTGATTGTGGCTATGCATCGCGGTGGTTCCACGACGTCAGTCAACCGGGGAGGCATGACAGAACACAAGAACCCAACAGCAGCAGAGGCAGCAGGATGCCTGCATCACAGACTGACTGCTTAGAATGTATAAGCGCAGCCAAAATTGTTATCTGAAGCGCAGCTGACTGTAGATGCGTGTTGTATGGCAAGGTTGTGGCGCAGCTGATGATGCAACATGCCTGTGCCACATGTCAGCTCTGGGAAGCACACAGCCCAGCATGGCATAGCACCGCCTAGGCTTGCATCAGGACTGTATGTTTTGTGAAGGTATAGTTCCAGCACTCAGCATGACACTTGCACGTGCCATTGCTGCTTAGCAGATGCTGATTGCTGCCTGAGCATCGGCAGTGCTATGTGCTTCAGCAGATGCTGGTTGCTTGCAGGAGCTCGACTGTTGATACCACAAAACACAAAGTACTTCCAATGCTGTTTGGTCATAAGGTGCTAAACAAACCTATCAGGCTGCTCCAGTCTGAAGATGTGCACTGTGCCATGCCCACTAGTAGCACACAGCAGAGGCGGCTGAATGTCCAGAGGGCTGAAGGCTAGCGAATGGATTGGGGCGGGTCTGGAACCCCTTCTGAAAGAGTACACCTTGTTGGCCTATATCAGGACACAACAGTGTGTATCTGAAATCACCTTAGACTCATCATCCGCCTGGGATGGACCATACAACCCTTGTGAGTAAGGCGCAGGAACATACGGAATCAGGCCTATGCAATATTTGCCCATGCATAACTTGTCCACGAAGCACAGAAATCAAATACAGCTCAATCATGACGTGATGCAGATCAATCGTGACAGGATGCAGTGCACAGTCCATGAATGCAGAAGCAGAATTTCTTGATGCATGTGCTGATGACGCCGACACTTGATTCGAGCAGGCAGATCCAGATGGACTCCTGACACGCTGCAATTGCTTGCTTGTCAGCAAGCGGAAAGTCCTTGGACTGCGAGCTCTTGTAGGTGTTTTGTGCTATGAGCCTTCTCCAATGCTACCATGGTCTGGACATGCTTGAGAGCAACGTACAGCAAGTACATTTGACCTGGTGCAGCGGCAACAACCGTATTTGGTTGCCGTAACGCGGTAATTACCTGGGGCATCTTGTGCACTCTCAGCACAGTTCCCTTATTGGATGCAGAGGCAAGCAGGGAGGCATCTTCATTCCAAGCCATGACAGCCACAGGAGAATTGTGGGCAGTCACTTCACATTCCACACTGCTGCCAGTGATAGCTGCATTGTATACCCTCATTGTGCCGCTAGTGCTGGAGGATGGGAGTGCCAATAGACACGGGTCAAAACAGGTGCTCAGCGCACAACAGCCCTGCTTCACACAAAAACAGGTCTGTCTGCATGCATGTTGTACATTTGAAGACACCTGCAGCCTTGCAGCTTTCTAGCAGGTGTGGGGTGCAGATGTGGGCGTCGCCACCGCAAATTTTCCTTCTAAAATCCAAGCTCAGCTGTAGACAACGGCTGGGTAACATAACATGCTGCTATGTCTGCTTCTGGCTGCGGGGCTTGACACATTTGCTTCCGAGTGTGAGGCATGACACTGCAAACCGGCTTTGAGAAGTTCTATCAGCTGTTACCTTGGGGTTTGATGGAGTTTCTAAGGTGCGCAGCAGCTCCAGTGTTTTCAGGTCATGTACTAGCGTTCTACGCTCCAAGACTACAACTAGCCTGCATGTCGAAATAAAGTCAATCACAACACACATGTGCACTGCTCCTGAGCAACAGGACAAGTCCGCAGAGCTCGCTCGGCAACTTGACAGTCACAGGGCAGAATGGTTGGTTGACGCTGTTTGGGGGGGGACATTGCCTGCTGCCAGCCGCACCTCTCTCTGTTCAGGCGGACAGCCAACACAGATGTTGGCAAGCTGATGTCTTGTATGACACTGCCTGTGGCTGTGTTAACCAGGAACAGCTTGCGAGGAGTCAGCGTAGGCTGCTCACCTGCCCCGACATATGCCATCAAGCTGGTACAAAACAGCATTTCTGCTATACTGCAGCAGAACAGCACATGGTTAATTTCACGTTTTCCTTGCAACAGCAGCACCAGCAAGCACTGCAAGACCATGACAAACAGCGCTACCTCACAGCACCGAGATCAGATTGATACAGCACTTTGTGGGTCTCCAGGCTGTATATTTTGATGCCTTTATAGTCAGCGATCGATATGCATGTGTTGTCTTGGTTGAACGCCAAGTACAAAATGCCCTTTGCGGACGGAGGTCGATGCAGCGGCATCTTTGGAAGCTACGGCGGCATGCGATTACAAAGTCATGCTCCAGATCAAACTGCAGTCAGAGGACTGCAGTACTGTCAACGTTTCGGCATCAAAGGTTCTGCGTAGAGCTGCTCACATCGGTGAAAAACGACTCAAGATATTCCTTGTGGGCAGATTTGAGCTCGACCAGTGCATCTAGCAATAATCTTCACAATCGAGCATCAGGAATGTCATTAGCGCAAACGTGTCGAGACATCTACCGAGACATGCCACTCGATTGTTGCAGCATGCGGTTAGCAACCGATTGAACAGGTTAGAAAAAGGTTGACCGCATGCATGAAACAGACTCTGCAAGAAGATGAAGCGGCGCTATATGGCAACAGATTGCATACGCGCCAAGTCATCTGCGCAATCTGGAGAGAAGTGCACAGGAGTGCACATCGCCGAAACTTCTGTGTCAGTACTGCCCAAGTCTTCGGCTCTGCATTCTCCAAAGCGCAGAGCAGGACACCAGCTCTGCAGGCTGATCACCATAGAAGTTACGCCTGTGCTCGTGCTAGACCAGACACCGCTTGCAGAGCGTCTACGGCATGGTGCTTCCAGAAAATCATCTGTAACATGCCGACGGTATGTCGACGGTGGCTGCCGGAGTTTTCTACTGCAGCGTTGTGGTTGCCTTCTGGTTCTCTTTTGGTATCGGAGCAAACGACGTTGCAAACAGGTAAACCCCGCTTTGTACACTGTACATGCCATCATGTTATGCACACTCAGATGGTCAACGCTGCAGCTTTGGTACGTCAGTTGGGAGCGGGGCCCTCACGTTGCGACGTGCAGTCCTCGTTGCTTCAGTCTGCGAGTTATCTGGGGCTGTTACTCTTGGAAGAGGGGTAAGTCCCCTTGCGCCTCAGATGCTTGCTTCTTCGTGTCGCCGTCTTCAATTCTTGTGCTTCATCTTGTCCAGTAGCGTAGGTTTCAGATACAATAGTGCGTCAGATTTCTCACCTGGATGAAGCAGGATGCTGGAACTGCATCTCTGCTGGCAGCCCAGGCGCAATGCTTTTCATGCTTGGTGAGCGCTGAACTTCAGAATGTTGATGTTTACGTGAGCTTTCAAGTGTGTATGCTCTCAAGCCATTTCATGGTTGAAGCATCCAGTTGCTTATGCAACACTTGCTACAGGGCAGGCAGCAACAAGTTGCACAACAGCAGCAGTACAACAGACTAGCATGTCCTGTTGGTGCTCCTTGCTTTGTAGCATCATCTACGCGTTTCGTGACTGCAGGTATGGCCTGTGCCTTGTTGTCTGGGATGCTATTCATGCTGTCAGCAACATTCTTTGGTATGCCAGTGTCCACCACACATGCCATTGTGGGGGCAGTCCTTGGAATGACAGTGGTGGGTGCTGGCACTGCTTGTGTCAGCTGGGGCTACCCTGGCCTGCTCACAATTGTCGCCAGCTGGTTTGTGTCCCCGCTCCTCGCAGGCATACTATCTGCAGCAATGCATCTTGTCATACAGATGGTTGTCTTCAAGGTAACCTCCACGTAGCACCAAGCTTTGTGCGAGACTGCACATACTGTTGTCAGCTGTTACAAACAATGCAAGTCCAGCTGCTGCAGAAAATTGTGATGTTCTGAACTATGCCTGTGGTCTGTGGCTGTCCCACTCAAATTTGAGGATGATGAATCTTGAACACTCATGCACATGATGAAGCATGGCATCAATGCATGAGAGTCGTGCCTCCTTGTCTTGTTATAGCCTGTTCATCAATACACATGTGGCTAAGCGCTGCCCGGCTTGTTCACGAACACACATATGTCTAGGAACTTGTAGGAAAAGATGCAGGACTGTTATGTGTGATGTACAGGCTAAGAATCCGTTCAAGGTGGCAATGAGAGCACTGCCACTCCTGTATGGTGCTTCTGTGGGCACTGTGCTGTCACTGGTCCTCATCAAAGCAGAACCAACCCATGCATGGCCAGCCTGGCTCACAGCTGTGGTCACCCTTGCGGTAGCTGTGGCAGTTGTAGTAGTGCAGCTTCTGCTGGTGCCACAGCTATGGCAGAACATCCACAGCTGGGGGCCAGGCAGGGTCAGATCTGCCCCATCTGACTTGACTGGGAGGGAAGCAGCTGCGTCACCAGAGTCAAAGATATCTGTCTTGTGAGCACCTCAGGCTGAGTGACCTGCGCGCTTGTGAGTGACCATACTTTGCACCTGCATGCACAAATTGCTGCTGGCCAGCACAAGCTTTCAGCGACAGAGACAGTCATCAGCTCGTTGCTACATGCCATTGCACATGGTGCCCTCAGCTTCAACGCATTACAGTTGCATGTTGGCACGTAGCTTTGCCCTGCGCCACATCTCCTGCTTAGCTTCATGGTCTGGCATTGTCCTCTAAAAGCACAGCATTCCGCTGCAATGGTCAGTGCTGCCAGTCAATCATCACCTCAGCCTTGTGCACGCCTCCCCATGGGATGGACCAACTGTATCACATCATGGAGTGCATGGCCGCACCTGTCTGGAACAGCCAGAGGCATGCTTGTTGACTTTCCATTGTCTTTGCAAAGGCTGAATCTGATCTTGCTGGGTCAGGATCTAAGCTGTCATGATGAATGAGTAATACTGTTGTGCCATGAGTGTGCATGCTGTGCAGGCCGTATGAGCCTGGCTTGAACTCTGATGGCAGTGAACTGACCGGTCTTCTACAGCAGGACCGCCAGCAACGCACAACCACTGATGCATCTGAAAGCTGTGAGTAGGACTCAGCTATACAACAGCAGCATGCATTATGTATGTGCATGGCATAGGCTGCAACCACTTTCATGGGACAAAACATGCATCAGCGCTGACGATGTCTTGACGAGGCTTGATGCAGTTGCTCTGTTGAAACGTCATCTTGCTGCAGAACTGTGGCCTCATGGCTGTAGTCAGGCTATTGCTTCAACCCCCATGAATCTGCTGACCTTGTGCTCTGCTGGCTTCATCCATGTGTCCCAACAACCTGCTGACTGATGAACTTGCTCTGCTAGCTTCATCCATATGTCCAACAAAATTCGTTGCACAGCGGCAAGCTCAGGTCCATGAGGGCGCAGCACGGCTCATGTCATATCAAAACACGTGGGCTGCAGCATACCCATGCCTGGACCATATTTTCAATGTTATCAAGTGCATTGCTCAGCGGCCTCTACTCAGCTTCACTTTAGCTGACAGCACAGTCTAAGCTTGTATGCATCTTTACAGGGGTGTTTTCTGTAGACAGTGCTCCAAACTCCATTGGTGACATGCAGCTGCTGTACACAGAGCCATCAGCTGCAGCCAGCGGTGCCGCCGAAGAAACCAGCTTGGCAGCACCACCCAATGAATCTGCCACTGATCAGATCACAGTTAACCCCCAGCTGAGCACCCCACCAAGCACCCTGGCCACTGGGGAGCAGCGCGATCCCCAGGGGCAGCATCGTCACCCAGCTGATCAGGCCAGGCAGGCCGCTGCAGCAGAGCAAGTGTTCCTGTACCTGCAGGTACAGCAATTGCTCTGTCAAAATGCTCATTTGCTTCAGCAGTGGTCACAATGACAGATCAATGATCTACTGTGAAGCTTGGGCAAAGATTTTGCTGCCGTTGTTGATACGTGACAATCCGTCGCTTGTGCTCAAGTTAGAATTAGCACTGGTGCATGGTGCATAATTTGTGGTGCAGGGTGTAGGTTGGTCAATGAGCTGTGCTATGTGGAAGCCTGGTCCACGGTCACCTGAGGCTGTGCACCATGCACGGCTCCTCAAAATTCCTTCGACGTGTTTGTGCTGCTCAGATTGCAAAAATGCGTGCTGCTACTGCAGCCTGCTTGCATTCTTGCATGCGTCTCTGCTGCAATTCTGTTCATCATCATGCTGCTAGCTGTTCTGCATTCCTTGGCAAACTGAGTTGACGTACAAGGCTGACGTTCACACTTGCATGCCATGTTGTGCAGGTGCTGACTGCATGCTTGAAAAGTTTTGCGCATGGGGCCAATGACACCGCCAATGCTGCTGGGCCCTTTGCCGCTGTGCAAAGTCTGTACCTGAGCAATGCCGGGTGTGAGAGTATAACAACACCGTTCTGGGTGCTAGCATTCTGTGGCTTTGGTATTGTTGTGGTAAGCATTCTGATGCAGGCACCCTGGTGATTTGCTCTCATCATATGCATCTGGCATACAGGCAACCTGGTGCTGCTCTGCATGCAAGTCTTGCATGCTAGCTTTGCTGTACGTTTTTTGCACTACATCTTGGCTCAGCCCACCATGCTATCAGGGTGGACTTTTTTTGCTTTCGTGCGCAGAGACGTAGTTGAGGGTGCTGTATTGCACCATGCATCTAGCTGCTGCCAGTGAAATGTCTTCTGGCTCCCTGGACAACTCTGTGGCAGAGCCTGCATCATTTATACAAGAAAGCATGGGAAAGCCTGAATCGTTGTGCAGGGTTTGTCCACATGGGGACACAGGGTCATGAAGACAGTTGGCAAAGATTTGGTTGCCATCAACTTCAGCAAAGGGTTTGCTATCGAACTGGGATCCACTCTAAGTGTGGTGCTGGCTAGTGTAGTTGGCATGCCAGTGTCATCCACACACTGTCAAATTGGGTCAATTGTTGCTGTTGGTATTGCTGAAGCTGGTGTCAGAAGTATTGAATGGTCTGTGTTTAGTAAGATTGTTGTCAGCTGGCTTGTTACAGTACCCTTGGCTGCTGGGGCAGCTGCAATGCTTCTGCTGGCTTTTGACAGACTCTTGCATGTATAACAGTTGTTGCAGTTATGCTCACAAACGCCATGATGCCTGCCACACAATGGCAAACGTTTGATCTATTCTGCTGCAAGCTCCTGCCAGGATTTGAAGCTGGGATCCAGACATTGTCGTTTCCTTATTGCAACGAGTCCTCGACAATTTGTTCAGAATGAAATCATGACAGCTGACTGACTCCATGCAATTGCCAGCAGAAGAACCTTCAGTTTGACCTGCCCATGATCCAAGGCGTATGCCGATGCATACAGTACGACAGCAAACAGAATCTGTGACCGTCTGCTGTTGCCTATATCTAGAAGTTGCGTGACCGACGTGCTGCAAGATGTGTATATTATGCTGAGGCGAATTTACAAACTGCAACTAGCTGAGTGTGTGGTGCAGAAATGGCAGTAGATCAAGACTTAAACCGTGGCATACTGTCTATTTGGCGTTGGCAAAGTCAATGCCCTTTTGGATGGAGCTAGACAACTCTGGCATGCACTTCTTGAGTGCATCCTGCTCGTATGCGCTGAGGCCGCTGGGCAGGCCATGTACCTTTTCAATGCCTGCAGCAAGTCACCCAGAACAAGCTTCAGAACAGTGTGCAAGAGATATACCAATACACAACAAGCCTGCCACAACAGCAAAACTTGGCTTTTGATCAAAATACCCAAAGACACAGCACTATGAACACATGATCAAGTAAGGACCTGAAAAGAGAAAATCAGGCCCATGCCACACAAACTCTGCTGGACAATCAGTCACAAGCTCATAGGTTGTTTGTGTCGCACTGTTTGTGTAGCACTTGCACAGTCCAAAACTCCATTGACACAACCCAAAGCAACACTTGCACACAGTGCAAATTGTGGCTGACACAAGGAAATTGGGTCAGCTTCTACAGATGTTTAGGTTGTAGGCCAATCCTGCTACATGAGCATGGCTCAAATTGTACAATCTACTGGACAACAATGCAATCATGCACACAAACTGGATGGGCAAGACTGTACGTACCATCAGGTCCCAAGTCTACCCTGCTTGAGAAGAAGGGCACATCAGTGACATCAGACTCCACGTAAGAGTAGTCAAAGACATTGCTGTCGCCATTCAAGCCTCGCAAGCATGAGTCAGCAAAGAGGGCTCCAGCATATGCCATGGACAGCGTGGCTGAACCCTGCACAACATCAGACCCGCAGTTCTGAACCAATTCACAGTATCAGTCAGGTTGGTTGCATGACAAACAACGCACAAACAGGTACATAGGCAAAACAAACTTTCTCAGCCTCGGGCTGGTTTCCTTTCAGTTCTCCTGCAGGTTGGTCCTGCTTAGGCTGTGTTGTACAAGTTGGGCAGCCTACTTGAGCTTCAACACCGCAAGTCATGTGACAAAACACAGCCCAAATTGCATAGCTTTTGCATCCACTCAACATTGCATGATTTTACCAAGTGTGACTCACATCTGCTTGGAGGTCAACATTGGCAGCTCACATTGTCCAGTGGAGTTGTGAGTGTTTATGTGTGAGTGGTTATGGCGATGAACAAAGCGAAAGGGTCACAGGATGCTTTGAGTTTGTGGTGTGAAGATCACCTTGCCAGCCTTGGCAGTAACAACCTCAGTGCCTCCATCCTGCGTTCGCTTAGTCAGCTGGTCAGTCTCCTCATCACTCAGCTGTGCATGTGGGCTGGCTTGGGAGAACAAGGGCAAGATGGTGATGCCAGCGTGTCCACCAATCACTGGCACATCTACATCTGCGACGTTGAGGCCCTTCTTCTCTGCGTAGAAGGTCTTGGCCCTGACCTGCAGCATGCAGCTCCCAAATCGCTCCTGTCCTGTGGCTTCTGGAAAAAGGGCAACTGGTGTGGATCATTACCGTGCATTGAAATAGGCTTGTACAGAGCTCATTGTGTAGGGTGTCAGCAAGCCTCAAAATGCAGACGCAGCCTAGGGTGAAAGGCTGCAATCTGCCACTGATCATCAGTGGAATGTGAGGCAGAACAATCCCATTTGTGAGCTCTTCTTATTGCACACAACATACCGCAGGCATGACAGCAGTGTCCCGCACGCATCTCAGGCGTGGTGAGTATCTGCCATGCTGTTCCTACCAAGCCTGAGACTTGAGCATGCAGATATTGATTACATGTTAACAAGTTGTGAGCCCTGCAGGTTCTGCCTGATTGCTTACCACATCAAGTGTGGTCACACCAAATAGCTTTCTCTTGTCGTAGACTCCAGCAGCCTTCAGCACCTCTGCCGCAATTGGCACAGTGGAGTTGACAGGGTTGGAGATCATGTTGATCATTGCCTGCACGTAAAAAGCCATTTGCAACATCCATCTTCAAGACAGGTATGGCAGATAAAAAGGCAGGCATGGCACATCACCCACGTTCGGGCAGTGCTGTGCGCATGCTGTTGCCAGGGTCTTCACAATGTTGGCGTTGATCTGCAACATGCATACCATTGTTAGAGCCACTATACGCCTGCCAGTAGGAAGCCAAGCAAAGTCAGAATATTGGCTGACTAACCTTAAACAGGTCATCTCTGGTCATTCCAGGCTTTCTGGGAACGCCAGCAGGAATGATGACGAGATCTGCACCCGTTAGAGCCTCTTTGATGCCATCTTGAGTGTACCCCTGACACCATCAACACAGACATCAGGCAGTGAACTTTAATGAGGATCTTGTCTGTCCTTGGGGATCAAGATGCCTGCAGTGACGATGGAGAGTGCAGCAACCGACCTTGACAATAGCCTTGGAGTTGATGTGGCTGATGTCGGCAGCCACGCCGGGAGTCCCAGCAATATCGTACAAAGAGAGGTGGCTGACATATGGGGAGATCTGCAAAGAATTTGTGCATGTCAGACCTTGACACCAGAGACGGATGTATTGTGGACGGCAGCGAGCATGCGCACCTTCAACAGAAGCCCCAGTGGCTGACCGATGCCTCCTGCTGCACCTAGGAGGGCAACTTTCCTCTCAGGGTGAGGACCGCTGGCGAACGATCGACCAGCATGTTGCAAAGCCTGCTTGGAGCTGCGGAACAACGCGTTCATCCTGACTACGATACAAATATATTCCAGCGAAAGTGCAGAAATGTCCGGCAGTGGTCGCCTTGAGCGATTTGCATGGTTTCGGAGAAGGCGGCCCTCTTCTTCTATGCGGCTCCGAAAGCCCGTGACAATATACGTAGCGAAACCCACGGCGCTGCGAAAACAACATCAGACATGAGCTGAACATAATTGACAAGTCCTTACAGCTATTGTGCGACAAAGCCGTACGCGACTTTGCAAGCAAGCGGTCCCGTAAAGTGGAGTTCAGCTGAGTTCAGCGGTCGCGCGACATGCCAGGGATAAACGGCAAGAGAAAGCGGGCTGATGTGTGTCTGGACGGAGAGCTTGTTGCGCTGCACAGAGCCCGTGTGGTCGACTGGTCCCCGACTGCCATAACAGCACTTGCAGCCACAGCGGATGGCACTGTTGTCGCTGTCGCTCGCGAAAGCGGGTCGATCGAATTGTGGAACACAGAACATTGGCAATGTATGAAGGTGAGGTGGCCCTAGAGCAAACTTGCTGGATCAAAGCGCACGGGCCAAACGCACAACCACTCTGTACACCTGCAGAGGATTCCGGGCAAGGAAAACTCAGCCATTTCATGTCTGGCTTGGACATTTGACAAGTCAAGCGGGAGATGGAGATTGTTCTCTGGAGGGCTGGACGGGCTCCTTACTGAGTGGGACTTGACATCACTGCAAGCCAGCACTGTTTCAGACAGCAATGGTGGTGCAGTTTGGTCTCTGGCTGTTGATTCTCAGCAAGGTATACTGACCTTGCCTTACCATCCCACAGTTACTGCCCCATCAGCTCATGCTCTGTCTCCAGCTTCATGGTTGCACACTCTTTTGAAGTCCCTTTTCACATGTATTGGTAAGACACAGAAGCCGAGGCAATGCATGCAGTCAAAGCAGCAGCCACAGAATCAGAACTCCCCAGCATACAATCAGCAGTTCAGTGATTGCAAAAGTCAGTGTCATGCTTGACGTGCAGGCAGCCCACAGCGCGTAGCTGTTGCATGCGATGATGGGGCACTCAGGATCTTTGAGGCTCAAGATGGGGTTCCCGGTTTACAGTATGCCAAGACTTTCCAGAGATCAGAGGGCAGAGTGCTCTCCGCAGCATGGCACCCAGACAGCAGCACAATCGTCACTGGGACTTCCACTGGTGTTATACATGCCTGGGAAGTGTCTTCTAACCGGGAGCTTCTGCGCATCACAGCAGGTCTGGGAGCACATCTACTGTTCACATGATCCACCATTCATTTCAGCTGCAAATGCATGCAGAACCTAGTACCTTGCATGCACTGCAGCAATTCACGCAGATCACAACGGATGATTGCAAACATTTGTCGACACCTCCTGACCGCTTGACTCAGGCAGATTCTTGCTTTGGCTCATAGGTAATGGCTCTGGTGCTGAGCTGTGTATTTGGTCAGTCCTGGTGTTGCCTGATGGCACAATGGTCAGCGGCGACAGCAGGGGCTCTGTGCAGCTCTGGGACAGCCAGCACGGCACCTTGCTGCAAGCTTTCAGCCAGCACAAGGCTGATGTCATGGCAGTTGCTGCTTCCACAGATGGAAACACCATTTTTGCAACTGGCATTGATGTTCAGGTATGTGGAATCATGCACCTGGGCGCCGTAAGCAGCTCGCCTAGTTTTGAGCATGGTTTGGTCTGATATTCAAAAGACAGCAGTATGTAGGAAACGTTGCAAATGAACTCAACAGCATCTGTATTCTGCAGCCTTGGGCTTGCTCAACACAAGTATAACCAACGGATGCCGTAGTCGCGGCTTTGTTTGCTGTGCCTTGCACCGGTCTAATATACACTATGAGCCTCAGCACACATGCTTGGTACAAGCAGGCAGAGCAACAACGTCTCTGGTGAATGCGGATGGCTGACACAACTGCATCATTGGCATGTGTTTGCATAGACAGCGGCCATGACAGGTATCCTTACGCCCCTGACAGGTCAGAACACCACCATCACCTCTTGCCCCACAGGTCGCTTGTTTCAAAAAACTTGCTGCAACTAGCACCAGCCTGGAAAAGTGGGTTTACCTGGACACCAGGCGGCCACACACGCATGACGTACGTGCCATGCTAGTCCTCACGCCACCAGATGCTGACTCTCTGCTGCTCACTGGGGCAAATGATGCTCAGCTCTTTGCCTACAGTGTCCGCCGTTTCCAGACGGTGAGCCTTCGTCATCTCCTTAGTAATTTTGTCAGTGTCTTAGTTATGTTAATTTATATTGTCATTTCCTTGGTGGTTCTAAGGCAGTGACGCCTGGTCATTGCTGTCCCTTGTGCATCAGGTGGATGATGCTGCTGCCTGCCTGATGCGTTTGTGCCCTCATCTACACGTATATTTCTCGATTTATGCGTGTCATCTCTGCGCGAGGGCCATGCTAATCTTCTCTGTATCGTTCCAATTTTAACAGATGTAGCCGAAGTATATAGAATGAGCATGCTTCTTGCTGGGGGTCACACATGACGCACACAGCCAGCAGTGTGTACGTTTGCATTACAGGTTTTGTTTCTTATTGTATCATGATCTGCTGTTGGGATCCTTCTATATAGGTGGAAAAAAAGAACAGCTTTCAGAGAACTTGTGAAATTTTTAACTAAGACTATCAGGTTACTTGCTTGCAACTCATTACTGCATGCAACAGCGTTGAGATGCTGAGTCACCAGGAGAAAGCATTTGTTCATTACACATGGAGCCATACTGTTTGCTGTTACCTGTTGATCAGAGCGTCCCAAAGATCTCACATCACACTCATTACCAAATCCCTTTGTGCAGAGTCATCCAGTGAGGGTGTGCAAGGTGCCACAGCGGCCAGGGCTGCACCTAGCAGCCCCTTCCTCGAAGCCGTCTCAGCCTGTCAGCCTTCTCGCTGTCCAGCCACTACACGTTGACCTGTGGCAGACTGGATGCACAGCTGAGCACAGCAAACAGCAGGTACGCACAGACGTCGCGCACCAACTTGCTGGCCATGCTTGTCTGGCAAAGTGTGATCGCACAGTGTGATCATGCATCATCTGTAAAAGTATCTATGGAATTAAGGCTGCCATGCAGCCTGAAGCTCAGCATCCGTCCTATATGATGCAAGCCATTGCATCTTCAGAAACATAAAGCTGAGACCTTAGTAGGAGTCATCTCATCTCAGATGTCCTTCAAATTGGTATGCTTTGTCCCGTTCAAAGCCGGGCGATCTGCTGCATACCTCGTCAGCAGGGACTTTGGCAGCTCGAAAAGCTACACCTCTGTGCAGCTGCCAGCTTCTCATCAACAAACAGCAACCAAAACCTCTTGCCTTGGTGCAGAAACTAAAGGCAGATCTGGCATCCCTTGCCAGCCTCACAGCCCTGCCCACTCACATAGCAAGGATCAAGAAGACTGGCACCGACCACATCATCTGTGGAGCTTTGTCATCAGATGGTGGCCGACTTGCCTTTTCAGACCAAGCAGGTCTGCATGTGTACGAGCTTCCATCAGAAGCCACCGCCCAAACAGATACCGGTGCTGACGCCCAAGCAGAGGGAATTGACAGTCACTCCAAGTCCCAACAAGCTGCTGAAGGACAAGCCGAGCGCAAGCTAGTGCATCTGGCTGTGCCTGAGGGGCTGCCAACCTTCCATGAGCTACATTTCAGGCCCCGATCTTCTCAGCTAGTTGGCCTGACTGCACAGGGCAATCTGCTTGTTGTGGACATGGACTCTGCTGAGGTATGCATTCATCTTGCCTGCTTGCATGGGCAACATTTGCTGAAGTCCTTGCTGTTTGCTGTAGCTGAATGGCTTATTGTTGCTCTGCTGTACAGAGTTCAAAGCATGAATGCTCAATAGTCCTCAAGATGTGATGGCATGGCATTGTATGCTGGAGCAGGATATCTTCGCTGTTTGCTGAATGGCTTAGTATTGTTATGCTGTAGAAAGTCACTGCTAGCTATGTTTGCGGTTTGGGGTTGAGGGTTCAGAGATTCTTACATCAGCTGCTGCGCGCCGGGCATTCAAGGCACAGGCTGAAGTGATGATCAACGCTTACCTGTCTGTGTCCTTTCTGAGACAAAGTCTGACTGATTGCTGTTTTTGCAGGTTGTGGCTGAGCTCAAGGAGACCGCACAGCCTCTTCAGCTGTCCTACCAGACCTTGAGTGGCAGCCAGCAGCAACAGCAACCTGCTGCACATCAATTGATGCCCACCGCTGCTCTGCTGACAGTCAGTTCCACAGGCAAATGGGCTGCTGTGGCAGGAGCAAGTCATGTGCACATGTTTGACCTGGAAAGCAGGTCATATCATGGGCGGTTGCCTGCACTACAGGTGAGGCGCTCTGAAACAGCAAGCTCAGGTGGTGTTACTGGCATCAATTGCTTTGAGAACATGTCTGCATGTGCTGTATATACCCACCTATGTATGTATCGTGGCTGGAAACAAATCATACTTACTGCTTGCTGTTGTATGAGGACATACTTTGATGTGCAAATGTTATCAGAGTAGGGCCTGAGAAGCTTTACCGTCTTCCTCATGGCTGTACATGGTTCATGTGTAAAGCTCAGACCCTGAACCCCAACTTACTGATGCCGGACCTGCAGGACTCGGTTCCTTTGACTGCCTTGACCTTCAGTGCGAATGGTGAAGGCCTCATCACAGCAAACGCCAGCAACCACATTGCAGTGTACAATGTGGAGACACTGTCTGCCAGCGACTGGACCAGGACACATGGGTCCCATCTGCCAAGCAGGTTGCTGAACATGCCCGGCTCCATTGTCACTATCAGCGTCCACCCTCAGGTGGGTTCGGCATAGCATCCCAGCTCATCGTGCACAACAGTTGTGTTGTAGGTCTTGCACATTGCATTCACAGGTTGCAAAGATGAGGTCAGAAGAGAAAAGGTTGTGCTGGTCCTGTCTGGCTCCATGTCCACTTTCTGTTCATGATAACCGCGCAAAAAAAAGAATTCTTCTTCAGTGGACCCCATGTTTGTGTAATCTGTCCGCTGGTCTCCAGGGAATGAGTACGTCCTTGGAGTACGTCCTTGGATTGAGAACTGATGTTTTTTTCTGAGTGCGATTGTCCAGATTTCAAGACACACTGCTAGAGACACGCCGCTGTCTGCAAACATATGTCATTTTTGTTACTCAGGGTCTTGAATGAGACATCGCTGTCATTCTTCGGCGAAAAGCATTTCAGTGTAAACAGTTTCTGCGCTGTGTTTGAGAGTCTGCCTCTGTAGGGTTACTGCATTACTACATTGCTGCATCACTGCACCACTACACTCTCACATGCTGCATCTGCCACGTTTGCATCTACACATCACTGCTTACAATCGCTGTCCTCCTTACATTCTTGAAAAGGAATTACCTCAATACAGGTTGCTACTTGAGTACTTGCTCAGTAGAGACTTCCCTTGTAATAGCCTCCATTGATATCATTGATGCGCATTGTGCCGGTGTGTACCCAGATGTCAATGCTGCTTCTGTCTGCAGTCTGCAGACATTGTCGTAGCCACACCCAGCAGCGTATGCCACATCAGCCTCGCAAAGCAGCGGCCAGCAGAGGTTGACCAGCCCAAGCAAGACCCTTTTGGAAAGGAGTACCCCTACCAGAGCGTCAACTCTGCAGAGGGTGGTAGCGATGCTGGAGAGAACTTTAGAGTGATGCCCATGCAGCACCCCATACTGCTGCTGGCGTACACATCCCCTTCGTCTTTACTCTTGGTAAGGTCACTGTTGTCCACTTTTGACTCTCAGCAGGATGTGTGTTTGTGATTTAGGACAATAGTATGATTGCACCCACCTACCGCAGGGTTGCAAATGTCACAGCATGCACCCCACAGGCACATCTTTGTGCATGATGTCTGTGACCCAGTGCTGATTGCTAGCTTTGCGCTTTCTTAGGGGTTTGCTCGTGTGTTGTGCAGGTTGACAAGCCATGGGAAGAGGTGTACAAGAGGCTACCAGAGCCTTTGTATAGACACAGATATGGAACTTGATGACTTTGTGTGAGTGTGCAATTTTGTCCCAGAATGAATCTCAGTAAAAACAGAGCGACACCGCAGTTGGTGCAGAGCTCAGTCAATGTCGTCCGTGGAATGTTATTGGGATGCTTACGTGTGCACATGTTACTGTAACAGCCTAAGACAAGGACAAAGGCTGATAAAGGAGATGTGGATGAGCATGATCCCATAGAATGTACACTCGGATCTCCGTGTGCAACTGCAAAATTTTGACACACCAGGTTGTTACCGTAAAGTTTAAGATTGCTCCGACTGCAAGTGCGCAAATTTAGTATATTCTTGTCACTGACATGGCATGTGACAACGAGCATCATTGTCTCGTTCATGCACCCAGAAATGCAGCCCAAGGGATGCACCGATCTGCTGAGCCTGATAAATGTCATTCGCCTGGATAAAATCAGTCAATCAGGAAATTACATTTCTTAAGCGAGCAATACAGCACGTGTAACTATCATCTCGTTGCTGCCGAGGTTTCTCCCCTGGTTGACTCATCGTGTTTGGGCTTTGCCTTGCAACCCAGCTTGCAGGGCTGATTGGCAAGTCCAGTTGCAAATAGTTCATACCGTATGAACTGTTTGCAACTGGACTTACGATACATACATAGCCTTGTGCCTTGAAATGTTATGGCCCAAGAGCCTACAGTTCAAGCCATTCTAGTGGTTCACTTGGATCCATGCAAGTATTTTTTCAGTTGAGCTACACAGTCCTTTAACAGCCTGATCCCCAGCGTCCATTGGCATCATATACGCATATGTGCAAAACCCATGAATCATGCCCTCATAGCACTTGTAAGTACATGATACGCCATCTTTCACTAGGTGGTCTGCCAGCATCTTGCCCTCATCACGGAGAGGGTCACACTCTGCTGTCATGAGATAGGTTGGGGGCATGAAGCTCAGGTCATCTGCCATCAATGGTGATACCAGTGGATTCTTGCCGTCCTCCACAGGGTCATGTGTGTAGCTATTCAGGAAATACGTCTTCATTTCCTTGTCCAGACCATAGCCATTGGAATAGAGCCTCCTTGACTCTGTGTCACGGACAGCACAGGAAGGATACATCAGTAGCTGAAATGCCACAGGGACACTGCCCCGCTCATGCGCCAGCAGCAGTGTTGCTGCTGTCAGGTTGCCACCAGCTGAGTCACCTGCACTCAGTCACATACACTTCAGTCATGTGCAGGCAGCAGTCACTCTCACAAGTATGCAGGTGTGATGCTGCCTGATATAATTTAGTAGACATGACGTGACTTGAACGTTTTCTATCAGGAAGCGACTGTACAGGGTGGTCTGTGCTCACCACCAATGGCAAGCCTGTTTGAATCTGCGTTCAGCTGCTTGGCGTTTTGGGACACCCACAGCAGTGCAGCATAGCAGTCCTCCAGTCCTGCTGGGAACTTATGCTCTGGCGCAAGTCTGTAGTCCACCGAGACAACAATGATGTTGGACTGTTTGGCGAGGTCTCTGCATAACGCGTCATGAGTCTCAATGCTGCACATGACCCAGCCTCCTCCATGAAGATATACAAGGACTGGCAAGGGCGCTGATGCTTTTGGCTCAGGGTTGTATACTCTGGCTTTGATAGAGCCTGCTCCTCCTGGTATCTTGATGTCCTCCACACTTGCAATGTGCTGGCCAGTGTTGGAGTCTCTGCAGCAGCAGGACGCATGAAACCCTTTGTTTGACTAGACAATGCATACTGACGATGTGTCATACCTTGAGCTCTGATCTGCCACAGCACGAAACTGTGCTATGTTGTTGTCATCTGGGACGAACTTCTGCTTTTTCCGGGCGTCCAGCAGAACCTGAGCTTGCGGGTGCACCGACATGCGACCTGCGTCCACTAAGATGTTGTCTGACACACATGCACGCCAGATCAAAGTCAAAGCAAAGACACGAAGTGCTGAGTGAACGATTATACACGCACGCAGGGTACGGACTGTCAAGGCATACCGTGGACAACAAACCCCGAGCTTCGCGCTCTCTGCAACGTTACTTCCGCTGGCACTCGCAGCTCAGGGTAGCAGATTGCGCTTCACCGGTGCGCGCGCTGATTTCAGAATGTCGTGCACAATCCGTTTCTAATATGTGTCATGACTGAGTAATTTTTGGGGCGGTTGACAGCAGCTCGAGGGCATCAGGGCGGTTAGGTTCACTCGCTTGCTCACGGCAGGCACAGCTACTTCAACACCAGTCCTGACAGGCTGTGTTGATCATGAGCTTCTCGCCCATTCACAACCGCTCGCCAGGCCGCAGAGGACCCAGCCCTGCTGGTGCTGAGGAAGATCCAAGAAACAATGTCAATACCATCTTTGTGGGCAACTTAGCCCCAGAATCTGATGAGGCCGCTCTTAGGGAGTTCTTTGGCAAACATGGGTACATTACACAAGTCAAGGTTTGGACTCCTCTCTAATATCATGGCCGTTTTGAGTTTTGTTGGCACCCTGTGCAACAAGCCTGGTCTGATCTCCACTTAGACTTGGTCTCAGACCACCTTTGGCCTATCGCTGCACAGGTCGTTATGGACCAAGAAACAGGCAAACCACGAGGCTTTGGGTTTGTCACCTTTGAGGATGTTCGGGACGCACAGGACGCGGTCGCAGATTCTCGAGGCAAAGTAAGCGCCTTTCGTCTTCACTATGTGTTTCAGGGTCTTGGGGGTCAGTGGCTTCTGACTGTGTGGTGTCACCTGTTGTTTGCAGTCGCTGGTTCTAGATGGCAACACGTTGAGGGTGAATGTAGCTAAGTATCCAAGAGGTGGGCTACCACACGAGCGATTTGACAGACGTCAAGGCCCTCCGATGCGTGGAAGGTAAGCCAAGTCTGCATGATGTTAATGACCGTGGCGAGCGTGCGCCCCATACGTCTCTCCTTTGATGTGTCCTGAAAGCTCGGCCTCTGTGTGCTGCAGCTGTCTATTCAGAATGAGCTCTTTGGACTCAAGACCAACTCTTACACTATCATGAATCATGAATGGTTTGTGACACTCTTGCAAACACACAAGCCATTGACGGTGTGCCTGGACATGCAATCAATGCTTTTTGGGTGTCAGTCCTGAGCTGAGACAGATGATATGTTACTGCTGACACAGGTCTCAGATTGTCTCTCATATAGCCAAGGTACTCGTCAGCTTCCTGTCACTACTCATCGTACTCACGGGAGCCATTCGTCAACATGTCAAAATCATTCCTTCCGTCTATAAATGCGTGGCTGTCCTGTGTGTCAATCACTTACAGCTTGTGTGTGTACTACAGGGGCATGGGACGATACAACAGTGGAAGACGCTCCAGATCACGCTCACTTGGAAGATATTCTCCTGGCAGATACTCACCAGGCAGATATTCTCCAAACACCCGAGGAGGTTCTCCAGGTAGGGGCTCGCCAGGGTACACCAGTGGGGGATCTCGCAGCCGCTCCAGATCCTTTTCCAGGGGCCGATCCGGCTCTCCCTTGCCCTCCCCACGCAGAAGGAGATCTCCTGGCCCAAGCGCACCAGCTGCAAGGTGATCTCAGTACTGTCACTGCAGTGTGGCTGTGCAACAAGTAACGTAGATCCTGTCTCTCTGCCCAGATGTATAGCTAGTATAGCAAGACAGCGTAACTGTGCTACAAGCCATGTTTTGGATGCTTGTGCAGCATGGCATGCTTGCCAAAGCATGAGCAAGCACTGTTGTTGTTGGCAAGAATACATCTAGGAAGCACTGCATGCTGTGCCTGGAGCCATCACTGCTTTCTTGGCCATCTTGTTTGTTGATGGTGAGTCATTTGGGCCTGTAGGAACCCTGGTTGGGGTGCACCTCCTCAGCAGGCGGGGCGCCCCCCAAAGCGGAGGGCTGGTCGCTCACCCTCACCCACCGGTAGCTACAGCAGCCATGGCAGCTACTCCTCCTACAGCAGCAGTGGCAGTGATGGAAGCAGGAGTCCTCGCCAAAGGCCGCCAGCTGCAATGGCTCCAGTAGGTATGCAGCTGAATGGAGCTCTCTTATGCCAGCACTTTGTACTGCATGTATGCAGCACACAGCTCACATGCATGTATGTATGCGGTATGTGATTGTATGCTGTGCCTGGCCTGCTTTCTGTCGACGATGGGCCTGTTTGCGTTTGGCATTTAGCATTTGGCATTTGGCAAGCTTCTCAGAGCATAGGCAATGTTGCATGAGCTTTATATAGATCTCTGGACAGCACGAGCCGAGGCTGCTGGCAAATGTTGTATGCCCCCTGACCATTATAGCGCTGACTTGCAGATGTGCATAGTCTTCCTGGCAAACCTTTGCACATCTGCTTTTCTGCATGTTGCACATGTAAATGCATCCAGACATAGTCAGACAATCACATTTCTGTCTTGCCAAATTTGTTGTCTAGTCTTGGCTGAGCTGTCAGACTTTTCTGAACACAATCCAGATGGTGATGCTGGCAACACGAACACAAGACTGTTTGTTGCAGGTGCAGGTGCAGCACCTGGAGGTCATCCAGCTGCTGGCAATGACTACCGGGCAGAGCTGGCCCAGGCCAAACGCAGAGAGGCTGAGGCTAGCACACGCGTCGCTGCGCTGGAGGCAAAGCTCAAGTCAAGCTCCTCTGGATTCGGGGAGATGCAAGCAACAATTCAGGAGCTGACACACCGTGTGCAGGTCTGTCGCAATATCCCAAGCCTGACTCTGAGCTTCTCACCTGTGAATGTGTTGTGGTGCTGTCTGTATTTGGTTCCAATGTCACAGGTCAGTTATCTGAATTGGAACTTCAGCAAAAGATGTGATTGTGATGAGCTTTGTGCTTGACCACCCAATTGGTATGATGGCTTTGCGAAAATCTTGCTGGCTAAACTTGCACCAGCTCACATCTTGCATCACTGTTTGTCATTCCAAGCTTCTGTCACAGGGCAGCCAGATCAGGGTCTTAACACCTACTAACAACTGCTCTGGACTGTGTCGACTGATTCTGATTGAACGCAGAAACAAGAGGAGACTTGCAGTCACTACAGGAAGTGGTTGTCTGCTGTAGCTGAGTGCGCAAAGGCCCTTACGGACAGTAAAGCACAAGTTGTCAAGGCTGAGGCAGACGTCAAGGTCAGATTGCATGCTGTGCCACACTTGTCTGCTTCCATCAACCCCTGCTTCTGGTCTTGGCAAGGCGTGCAATGACGCTATGCAGGTCAATAGCAATGTCTTGAAAGGTCGCATTGCCGTCAGCAAATTGCAACCAGCGCATGGTGTTGCCAGTGGCTGCCTCGTGTCAAAAGAGTGACTTGAACACAGAGCGCTGTTCAATGCAGGTGCGAGAGGAAGATTTGGCTGTCCTAGTGGGCGAAGCAGCTACGTTCGTGGAGAAGGAACGTGCTAGAGCCAACAAGAGGGCACGGAGGCACAGAGATGGCAGGCCAAGGTCAGTATGCATTGATAAAACCTGCACATGCATTGTCAAGCATTCGTCTCTCAAAGGCATATGCTAGTTCTCTAATGCAAGCCTTGACGCGCAGAGCACGGACTGACGGCTGAGCTGTGAAGCCTGTCTGTGCTGTGAAGCCTGTCTGTGCTGTGCTAAGTTTGAACATGCAATGTCAGCTGAGTCCAGATGCTAGGTCTGAGCAAAGCACTACTGGTCATTGGTCATGTATGCCATATGCACCATTAAGGCACTGATCATTTGATCATGACAATTGCCAGCTTCTGACCATGCTTGGAAAATTCGTTACAAAATTTGTTGTGATTGATAATATCCTGCATCCTGCACAACTGTCATTGGGGATCAGAGACATGCTTTTTATGTATCAGTTGCGATTGTGCGCACAATGCCTTCTTTGGCCATCAATTTGCAAGATCCATTCTTTTCCCATGTTGCAGGGATGCAGCTGAAGCCCTTCCAGCCAGCCTAAATGGTGTTCCAGATGGTGCATTGCATCAACAGATGATTTCAGATGTACCAGATGCTGGTCATGCAGTACCACCAGCCGCTGAAGCTGCAACTGGCTGGGCAGAGCAGGGCATGCAGATTGATGACCAGGGAGTGGTGGCGCAAGATGACATGGTAGCAGCGAAATTCAAGCCTGGCATCAAGTTCAAGCTGGGCATGTAGTGTTTTTGGTGGCCAGTCTGCCGTCTGCTGCTTTGGTTGAAGCAAGCTCAATCCGTGTTGCCTCGAGGCTTTGCAAGGAGTTCCTACTGAGTATGGAATCATGCCCAACGGCAGCACTGGCGGTGTAACAAAGCTACAGCTGTCAAAGCTGCTATAAAAATATTGGCATGAAGGCTTGCGCCAACGCACCTGATTTATAACACAAACGTTCTCGAAACAAGTGCTAGGATTAAAATGATGAAAGCAGGCACAGTTGCTCAGGACCCTTTGCAACAAGAATCTGCTGCATTATAGGTGCGAAATGGTGCAACCATGTTGTCTGCCAACTTGATGGCCTCAACTCCTCAAACCTTGGTCTGCAAGGAGTTTCTGTAGGTCAAGCAGCCCAGCAGAGGGCTCACCAATGGACTGGAGCTGCTGCGCTGTTACTCTCTGCAAAGCAAGTGAGCTAAGTCATCTGAGTGCAACATTGCACAGCATGATTGAAACAGCAAAACAGCATCTGACAAGCATCAGGCTTGACGTTTCACCAGTTGTTTCAGCAGCCTCTCTAATCGTGACTCAGACCAGCGTCCTTTCTGTATTAAGATGGCAGCATTGACGGTGGCTGCTAAATCCATTTTGTAGGAATCACCCAGCAAGTAGCCCTGTGGACTGCTTTGAGGCTCATCATATGCTATCAAGGACAGTGCGTCCTGCAATAGCTCATGATCTGCAGATGTTTTGCTGGCTGTGCTGAGGGTGGATCGGCCAAAAACGACAGCACCTTTATCATCTTTTAATCGGACCTGCCATGGCACACCTCCAATTCAGTGGCATCATGACCTTCAGGCAAGCTTGCTATTGAGGCTGAGAGGCATACAAATACAATGTGCTTAAAAAGCGTACAATGCGCAAAGTGCATGTTCAAAACTCACAAGCAGCAGGGGGTGCATACCATCTCTACAAATTGCTGACATTGCAATTGAAACTTGATTCGGGGATGACTGTCCAGAGTGCCAGGCGCAGCTTGCTCAATTGTGGCCATTGCTTCTGGAATATGACCAGCAAGAAGGTGCTCTTGGACCTGCCGTCGAAACTCAACATCTTGCTTGTCCTGCAACAGACATTCACAACTGAAATTTCCAACCGCAAGAAAGATGAGCCAATGAGCCTACACAAGCCATCAACAAATATGACTCAAGTGTTTTTTAGGATCACGAGAACCCTGCAGATGCAGGCCAGATATGTGTACAAAAGCTGCATTGTGAAGCTATACATGACACAATTGAAGTAGGTCTGCTGTAAATCTAGGTCTGAGCTAGCTAGAACCAGCACTACCAACCTCTTGAGACACTTCAACTTTCCCAAGCAGAATGTCTTCAGCCACCCTGTTTGCTGTGTCCCAGTGTCCTTCATGGACTAGGTAGTCAAACAAAAGCATACCCATTGGATCTCCGTTCTGCAGAAAATTGTACCATGCATCAAAGCTGTTGGCTACAATCATTACTGGACAAACACCTGATGTACATGCCCAACTGATTACAGTTGTCACAAGACATATTCTTGAGCACAGATTGCGTAGCTTTCCGAACAAACAACTCTGGACCTGCACTCCTTGGCACGGGCTGTCTCCAGCAGTTGTCTGATGTCAGTTGTGAATTCAGAGCAAGTGCCCCAGGCAGGGAGCCTGTGAGGCATGAATGGTCAGGAAGGGCTTGTCACCTTGACAGCGAGGGACACTTGTGTCTGCTGCACCTGGTCCTGTATGCATTGCAGAGCATCTGACTCCAATGATGACACGTCACATTTGAAGCTGCTGCCCCCAAAGTTGGCTAGCACCTGCACACCACTTGTTGCAATCGTAACTGCTGCTGGTGTCTGTCCTCCAAAATTTGACGGGAGGGAGTCATGGCTACAGCACAAAGCCTGACACTTGCATTGTTCACACAAGGTCTAGGTAACGAATGTGGATTCGGTAAGGCTGCATATTGCCCTACTTCAGCAGCATGCATGCTACTGCTGCAACAAGACAGTGGAAGTCAACTGGATTTGTTTCAGCAACGCATCGGTGATGCAGCCCTTTAATAGAGGATACATCAATAGAGGATACAAAAGTGCTGTGCCAGACTATAGAGCCAGCCCTTTCATCATGAGGCCGTCAATCCTGATGACACTGATGGCATTGCTTTTGCTGATGATGCATATCACACTGTCTATGTCAGATCAAACATTTTGCTTTTGTCATAGGTGTTACCTCCTCATCAGGAGTGCGCAAGCCCACACTGGGGTACAACCGTTCTTCATCTACATTCCTGAAAGCCACACCCAAGTCTATGCCATTCTTGACAAAGGAAATGGTTTTGGTTGTTCTGTTGAGCAGAGCGCCCACGACATCACCTGCAAAGTGCAGGCAGCATTGAAGCAGTGGACTTGCAAGACTTGATGACAGCAGCTTCAGTGAAGGGGGCAACACCATTGTTGTTGTGATCTTTGCAACTATTTGACATCACCACGATGTAAGCGCAGTAAAGTGATGAAAGCACAGCATCATGTCTTGACACAACAAACTGCCATAGCATGGTCCGTGCTGGCCTACAGCAGCAGCTTCAGGAGCACTGTTGAAGCCAGACATCCCATCTGAGAAAATGCCAGAGCACCTGTGAGCCATGAAGTGCACGCACCAGGAAAGCACGCCTGATGCGTACAGTTTGTGCTGTGGCAAAGATGCCTAACCTGTTGCAAAGATAGGGCCGTATGGCTTGCCAGTGCCACAACTTTGGAAGGCCATGCCATCATCCCCGTGGTAGCCGTAGGAATGTGGCTCCCATCCAGGCAGGCGGTCAAGCTTCACACCATGAGCTGAAAATCCAATGCCTGCAATCAGCAGCGTGAATGATTCACAAATCTTGTCAGCTCTGCCCCTTGCTCCATTGCTCTGAGTATTGATGTTTGGAGAGGCCAGAAGGCTTCATCAATGCTGCTGAGGGTGGTTAGGGGATGACGAGGTCAGTAAATGGAGCTGCAGACACGCAAGGACTTGCTGATGCTTGGATGTATTGCGCGTCCCTTGTGTAATGCAGTGCAGCTGACCAAAAACCCGCTATCTCAGGAAGTAAGCAGGCTGCGCGTGCAAAGTGCTTGCTCAGCAGGACCTGCTGATGACAGTATTGCAATATTATTGTAAACCTGAAATCAAGGTCATACCTACAAAGCCATCACGCCCCTTGTTGACAACTTGCACTTCGTAGTAGTACAGGCTAACGTCAAAGGGAACCGGGTGATCAGCACGAACACTGGCAGCATCTTTGTCCTCGTCCCCAGGGCCTGGAGTGAAGCTTGCACTCAGGAATAGGCAAAACTTGAGAAATTCAGCCACTTTGACCAGGCGCACTTTGGCCAGCGCAAGGTTAGTACTGACCTACGTATTTGATCTTCAGTCCAGTCACTTGCAGACAACGCTTATCGTCAGGACCAAATTTTTTGTCCCAAGTCGAAGGCAGTTGTTGCCGACTCTTATTCAGCGTCATAAGCCGGCAAAGGCCGCAAGTGTGTTGTTGACCAAGTGCAGAAGTGTGTTTGTATCACTAAAGGGTCGAGTGCATGTTGCCAGACTTTCGCGACCTTGCGCGCAAGGGCAGCATGAATAAGAGCAGCTGCGCCGTCCCTGCTTCCGCGCAAACTCCTCGCGTCAGGTTTGGGCATGCTGCAACTCAGCAATGCTTGCCCTTGCCCACGTGATGGCTGTCTGACTAATCGAGCCGTGACACAACTGTTTATCTGCAGAATCGGCTGTGTGCTCAAGCTGCTTTACATTTGGAGCATATCAACACATGTCTGGTTGAATCAATGTAGCCACTCGAGCTGTCCAAGGGTTCAGACCAAGTAACTTGCTTTGGTTGTTGCAGAAGTGGCAGCTTGCATGTGTGGCCTAAGCTGAAGGCTACGAGGCCAGCGGCGAAAGTCAACACTACGGAATCGACACACAGCGTAAGACTGCAAGCTGCGAGCGAAAAAGGCACTGCCATAAGACTGTTACATCCGCAGTCCAGTGAGCCTGCCTGTGCGTGTGACTGACGGCGCTGCTGCGCCCACATCCTTGCTGCTTCTGGAGAAAAGCCTAGACCTGTTTTTGCAGCGATGCAATTGGCTTCAAAGGACTTGTCTGTACTCGCTGTTTTGGACACAGCAGCTGCCCAGCAGGAAGACCTGTATGACTGTCTTGTTTCCTTTAGCAAATCAACTCAAGCCAAGTCAAAGGAGCTGCACGTAGCCTGCAAGGACGCAGTATCAGCGCTTAAGTCACAAAAGAGTCTTGGGACCCAAAACGTCAAAGAATACCTGCAAGCAGCCACAACAGTTGCAATGGCTGTCCTGGCTGCACTTGAATCAGAACATGCATCAAGCAGCAATGTGCAAGCTGTCATTCAAGGCAAAGATGTGCCGGCCGATGTCAGGGAGGAGGCGAACCAATTGACTCAAGACTTGTATCAGTCAGCACCTGCAGAGTTTTGGGAGTCAGTCATGGATAATATCGAGGCCGTTCAGGCAACAGCAAATGCTGTCATTGTCAAGTATGTCAACAACAAAGCTTTGCAGACGAATAAGTGACAAATCAAATGTTATGCACCTCAATGCATGGCACCAAAAAATAAACTGGTGTTCCTGCACTCTCAGGAGTTAGCAGCAAGCAAACGCCATTTGACTGGGGCATGAGCCAAACACATCATCTGGAAGTGATGCAGCTTTGCCCCTGATTATGCCGAACAGGTTTCTCTGAGACAGTACTTTGTTCACGCAGCATCCATACCACAGTCATTTGGTCAGGGTAGTGCATGATTATGATTAGCACAGCACATTGTATTGTTATTTTCACGGTTTCGCTTGTCGTGCATGCATAGCTTGTATCACTGGCAGTCTGTATGCAGTCATGAACAGGCAGGATGTAGGTTGTCTCAAGGAGTTATTGTTACATTCATACTTGTTGCAAATGCTTACACTGTGATCCTGGTATGCTGCTTCCCTTACACTTTTGATACCCTTGTATTGGTGCATATCCTTGTATTGATACACGGAAAGTTTGCCAAGATGATTTAAAGTGACTGTAACAGGTTAAAACAGATGCATGCAATTTTGCTGCTTGAAACGCCTGCAACGAAGAAGACTCCAATTGGAAGGGCCTTGAAAGGGCTTGAATTCTTATATATCGCTGTCGAAAAGTTGATTTTTCCGCAGCATTTTGCAGCGTTTGCACAGCGAAGTTAACAAGCGATACCTGCCGATCTAGTCGAGACGTCAGTTCACCAGTATGCGCAAACTTGCGCTAATGCATGCTTGAATGCGATGCGCTATCAATCAGCATCGCTCGCTCGCATTACAGGCCGCGAATAAGACTACAGTGTAAACAAGGGCACCATGCCTTCTGTGACCGGAACAGTCCAGCATTCTGATCTGTTCGTACCTCCAGAAGCACCTGTGTTTAGGCCAACGTCTGAAGAATTTGAGCATCCCTTGCGTTATATCGCTTCGATTCGTCCCACAGCAGAAGCTTATGGTATTTGCAAAGTCATTCCCCCTGCTGGTTGGAAGCCTCCATACGTTATAGACAGAGCAACTTTTCGCTTCAAGACTCGCATACAGTCAGTGCATGAGCTACAAGACAGACCAGACACTCAAGAGGCAGCAGACCTATTTCAGGAAGAGTTTGAAGCTTTTCTGCAAAGCACAGGCAGGCCTGTGAAGAAGGCCCCAGTGTTTGGTGGGACACCAATTGACCTCAGTAGACTATACAAAGCTGTTCTGCGAAGAGGTGGATACGAGCTTGTGACCCAACACAAGAGCTGGAGGGACGTGGGACGCATACTGCAGGTGGGCAGCTGAAATCTGCTGCAACACTGCTAGTGGTTTTGGTACCTCAAGTGCCCATCGTCGGTCCTGCAGTTGGAAGACAAGAGTAACAACGCAGCATATACGCTTCGTCAAGTGTATCAGAAGCATTTGTTGGCCTTTGAAGAGTATGATAGGGAACGAGAGGACAGTGCAGATGCCTCCCAAGGCCCACCGGGGCACGCTGGTCTTGCGGCGACCAAGCGCTTAAGCGAGCCTCGGGATGATGCAGAGGAGGCAGCAGATATCCTCAATGCTATCATGGGGCTGTCTAGCTTCCCGCAGGAGCAAGCACCGCCGAGGAAGCGAGCAAAATCTTTGGGAGTGGTACGCCCGGCTGCAGCTTTCGCTCCGTTGTATTTAGGCCATCGTGACGACCTAAACGTCTTTCGCTTATTCTGCACCGTGTCGCAGGATTCTGAGACAGCAAGTCAAGCCTCCGACCGTATACGGGTTCCAGACAACATCTTCACTCTCAACTGCGAACTGTGCAAAGGAGGCCACCATGAGGAGAAAATCATTTTGTGTGATCGCTGTGACAGAGGATGCCACCTCTTCTGCCTTTCCCCACCTCTGGAACAGGTTCCAGAGGGTGAGTGGCTCTGCCCATTGTGCAAGGCAGAGGACGCGCATGGTTTCATTGAAGGACAACAGTACAGCCTGGATGAGTTTGAGAAGACGGCTGCCACATTCAAGAAGAACTTCTTTGGGGGTCAAGCCGCTGCCAAGAAGGTATGCACTGGCTGTACACAGAATGCTGCCCTTGCATGTGGCTGTGCAGTGCAGCAGCAGTGATCCAACACGTACAGCCTGGCATGGTGTGCTGGCCGTGCACTTGAGCTGACACATCATCCACATGTGCCTGGTGACAGCCATGCTTGCCTGCCCAGGCAGACATCCTCAGGACCTTGCCTGACCTTGCAAGATGAAGGAGACAGTTGTCTCTCAATCTACGCTTAGTTTGCTGAAGCCAAAAAGTCAGTCAATATCTGCACCTTTGCTACAGGCTAGTCTGGAAGCCATTGAGGCTGAGTTCTGGAAGGTAGTGGAGGAAGCTGAGGACCCAGTCGAGGTGCTGTATGGTGCCGACATTGACACAACCATCACAGGCAGCGGTTTCCCACAAAAGGTATGCCTCTGTCTTGTAGGTTTTCCCGCGGACGGTCTTGAGTATGGCCCTATGTTGCATGTTGCCCAATGCAGTTGCTAGACGACTGTTCTGCAAGTTGCAGGACGGCATTGCCTATGCCATGTGACACTCAAGTTTTGACCATACTCATACGCAGCAGCTTTTCAACCGAGTTTGTGTGTCCTGTGGACTGTTGCAAGTGTGCAAGTTTCTTGCCAACATATTTTGTTTACGTTCGAGTTCAAACGCTCAACAGCTCATGTCAACCTACTTGCCTTGCTTGCAATACGACTCACATAACCTTTGACAACACTGCGTTTCAGAGTATCATGATATGATGAGCCAACACACTCCAGGCTCATAACAGCAGTCAAATCCACTCTGAGCAGCCCTCACGCTTGCTGCTGCCTGCTATCAGAAGCTGTGTAACTGTTCACCCAATCAAGGCTTGGCTCAACAGTGTCATCAGGCTGCACAGCTCCAAAGAATCTGTACTTCATTGCACTTTTGATGCTAGCTGCACTAGCTTTCATGCTGTGATGTAAACACCACATTCCAGCTGCCACTGCACTGTGGCCTGCATGTCAGACCAACAGCCCTCCAATGTCCTTTTGCAGGGCTCAAGTGACAGCCCTTATGCTGAGCACGGCTGGAACCTGAACAATTTGCCAAAGCTGGACGGCACATATGGCTCTATGCTTCGCCACATTGAGGAGAACATCCCCGGCGTGGTGGTGCCCTGGATGTACATTGGCATGATGTTCTCCAGCTTCTGCTGGCACATTGAGGACCACATGTTCTACTCCATCAACTATCACCACTGGGGTGATGCCAAGAAGTGGTACGGTGTGCCTGGGTCAGCAGGGCACCTCTTTGAGGAGGCCTTCAGAAAGGCCCTGCCAGGCCACTTTGAAAGGCAACCAGATCTGCTGTTCCATCTCACTACGCTCCTATCACCCAGGATCCTGCACCAATACGACGTCCCTGTGTACAGCGCTACTCAGCATGAGGGAGAGTTTGTGATCACGTTCCCCAATGCATACCACGGGGGCTTCAACATGGGCTTCAACTGTGCAGAGGCTGTCAACTTTGCGCCTGCCGACTGGTTTAGGTTTGGGAGTGCTGGCACGGAACGGTTCCGAACCTTCAGGAAGCCTTCTGTTGTGTCTCATGAGGGGCTGCTCCTCAAGGTGGGACGCCGTGCTGTGCTGTGCTGTGCTGTGCTGTGCTGTGCTGTGCTGTGCTGTGCTGTGCTGTGCTGTGCTGTGCTGTGCTGTGCTGTGCTGTGCTGCCCTATGCAGTGCAACTTTCTAGCAACACACTTCCATGAACAGTGCACAATGCTCCTGTTTTAGAGCCTGCCTTTGTCAAGACCTCAGCCCTCATGCAGCTCTGTGCAGGTAGAACGCACACCAACACCCATTGGCTGTGGTTGTCCAGGTAGCCGAGACTGACGACAGCCCTGAGACATGCTTCTGGGCAAAGCAGGACTTGCAGCGTGTCATTGCCGAGGAGAGGCAGTGGCGCTGCAAGCTGTGGTCTACTGGTTGGCTGCCTCTGCATGCCTTCACTGTGCACATGACACAACACCCTGCAGTTGTACAAATCTGGTGCCCTTCCATGACATTGTGAACCAGCTCAACACATGCATGCCTGACGATTCTGACAAGTCATCAGACGTTTACACACACATGCACATGTGTCGTCAGTCTGCATCCAGAGCTGCTTGAAAGGCACCTCCTGCTGGTTAGCACTAGTCTGTGTTCTGACATGGGGACTGAGCAAAAGCTAGACTTCTGGTTGTGCATCACAGGTGTCAAGCGCTCCAGGCGCACTGATGCCCTGAAGGGCTTCCACAAGGATGATAAGGATGAAGCAGAGTGTGCCATCTGCCACCTGTACCTGCATGTCAGTGGGCTGGAGTGTGACTGCTGTCCGGGCAGGCGTGTGTGCCTGCATCACGCAGACAACCTGTGTGAGTGTGACCCTACCAGGTGGCGCCTTGTGTACAGATACTCCCTGGAAGATCTGGACCGTGTTTTGCAGCAAGTCTGCTCCCACGTCCCAGGTGAAGGTAGGCAGCGAACTTTTTGAGCTGATATCATCTCCTTGTCAAAGTTCACTCACTGCAGTTTGCAGCAAGTCTGTTGGTAACATGCGGTAGTTCAGCAGTTTACTGTCTCTGGATCATCAGTCTGCATTCTGGTTTGAGCTTTGCTGTTGCCTGGTGGACTCATCTGCACTCATGTCTGTCGCCTTTGTATACCTTCAAGCTTTGGACGGCTTTGTGTTATGTTACATCCAAGCAGCATGCATGCAGCAATATTGTATCTATCCACTGTCAAGGTACAGAGCTCACTGTCATTTCTGCAGGTTCAGACATTCACTGCACCAGCAGCTACCTAGGCGTGACACCTGTTGCCCTGACTAATGCTGATGCAACAGCCAATGAGGCCACTCAGGGCGCCCCCATCACCGGCCCTGGCCTTGCTGGGCCCTCCCCCCCTTCCACTCACTTACCTCCAGCATCTGCTCCTAGCCTCAAGGCAGAAGCTGCCCAAGCACCTGAGCAGGTCGGCTGCTAGAGGGAGCCCAAGCCTCTCTCTGTCATGCTTGCTTGGTTGGCATGTGTCGAGCATTCATGCCTTTAGCCAGGCATCATCATGATAAGCTGATTTTGTCCCTGTATTGCTTTAGCCAAGGTCAGCCTCAGCGCGTTATGTGCCAGCAGCTGGAATACTGGCTGCATCTCACCCAGGCAGAAAACCTCTTGGTATCTACCACTTGTTTCACCACACATGTTGCCCGACGGCAGTTATGATTAAATTCAATGCTATTCTGTTCCAGGTTTTTGACAATCTTTCACTGTGAATCACATAGTCAGCTTTGTTTTCGATATGTTTTACCACCTTACAATATCAGTCACGGTGGCTGCAGAACTTGCTGTTAACTGTAGTCATCTTTTGCCAGTCTGCCAGGTGTAAAGTTGTCAAGCCATTTTGTGCATTTTGAGCGTTGCTTTCAAAATGCTCACTCTCAGCATGCATGTCAGGTCACCAGCTTCGCCAGCAGCAGTGCACAGCAGAGTGACAGTCCGGCCAATGGCATGGCGAAAATGGAAGACGCTGATCGTGCGTCCGTGAGTAGTGATGAGTCAGAGCAGAATGGCCGGGGGCGCAAGAGGCGGCGTAGGGGCAAAGATAAGAAGTCAGTACAGCCTGTCAGGAGCTACCCCACACGGGAGCGTGCTAAGGCAGAAGCTGAGGTGGAAGCTGAGGTATGATAGTCACCTTGATTTGATCTGATGTGTTTGACCATTACCTTTAATGTGCTGTCGTGCTTTCTGATCACACTGCCGGTGTCACATCATTGACAACTTCGTCTCTTGCTTGTTAGGCATTGCCCATGCACGTTCATCGTGCAAGGTCACGATTCTGTTCAAGTCAAGTCCACTTCCATCAGTAGACATTCCCTGGCAGATGACGTACACTGAATTGTGCAGCCTCTGCTGCACTCAGCTAGCCATGTGTCTGATGTCTTTCGCCTCATGTCTTTGCACAAGGCAAGGACAGTGTCGGGCTTTGCTTGCTAAGGGTTTGCCTTTCTGAGCTTGTAACTCAAGTGCTGCATGACATTCAACATGCAAACATAGAGTATAGGGAAGTATGTGCAGGCCGAGGTGTTGGATGCTTTCAGTGCCCTGGCAGAGCTGGCTGATCTGGCAGAAGCCAATCCTGAGCAGTCAGAGCAGTCCAATGACCCAGAGCCCAGCAAAAAACGGCACAAGTCCAGCAGCATTGCAGACGGGGCCTCTGAAGCCCCATCAAGCCATGACCACCACTCTGCTGACAAAGCAGATGGCCCTGGCACCTCTGCTTCCCACATGGCCTCACTCATGAGTGAGAGCCAGAGCTTGAGTGAGGAGCTGGAACGCCAGTGCCAGCAGTGGTCGCAGCAGCTGCAGCAGCAGCGCGCGTCCTGGTCTCTGCGCTGTGATCACATCCTGAAGCAAGGTGGTGTCAAGGTCTCTGAGCTCGACTCTGCAGCAGCTGAGTCTGAGCAGTATCTGTGGGGAGACAATGACACAGCTTCAGTCAAAGCCATAGCTGCCCAACTGCTGGATGCCAAGGCCTGGGTTGCAAGGGTGTACGCCTTCACCAAGAACAAACCCACCTTGGAGGCACTGAAACCCATCATTCAGCGTGAGCCGGCGCCCTGCAGCATGCCAGCCTTTACTAAGCTGAGGGAGGCCTTCCAGCAGGCAGAAGCCTGGCTGGTGCGCGCGGCAGAACCCCTGGCTGACAAACCCACAGAGCTGAAAGTGCTGGAGACGCTGTGCAGCGAGGCTTCTAGGTCAGACTCGTGACCTTAGTTAAGAGGCAGCTGTATACAATTTGCCTGGCTCATGCAGCTTGTGTCCGTTTACTCTCCCACACACTGCATTTGTCTCTCCCTCCCTCCCTCAATCCCTCCTTGCCTCCCTCCTTCCTCCATTCCAACCTTCCTTATCTGCATGCATTCTTCCACACATCTGTGCATGCACACATTCATTATGCACATCCATGCATTCAGTCATTGAGTCACCCATGCAGGTACTCGACATGTCATGCATCCATGCAGGATACCCATCAACCTTCCTGAGGCAAAGGGTCTCAGGGAGACCATGAACGCCGCAAGGAAGCTGGCAGAGAGCCTGAGGAACCTGCTGCCCACCAACAGGGAAGCTGGCAGAGTGCGGCGTAAGGGTGAAGAGCCTGTGGATATTGAGTCGCTGCGTGCAATGAAGGTGAGTGTCTGTGCAGTGAATACGAAATTGCACAAATGTCATTGCGGTGCACAGCTACAAGATAGGAAGAAGGTAGTAGGGCAACAAGATGGCCATGGCAGTTGTGTCACCCAGCAACTAGCTTGATTCCTGCACCTGAACCAGTGCATGGCAGAAAGATCAACTGTGCCTACGCTGTTTTGTTGGACGCAACTATGGATTCTCTGTCTGTTGGTGCACAACAGTCAAATGTCTTTGTATGCCGGTGTCATACTGCTGTATATGCCGTTGTCACAGTGCTACATATGGCCGTTAGCACACTGCTGCACATGTGCAGACAAGTTTGTTGCTGTCCTCTGGTTGAGCAGCATCAGCAGCCCAGATGCTACCTGACTAGTATGCACAGAGTGCTAGCAAGAAACAGGATTTGTTGTTGTCACTCCCATGTTGTGAAGATGGTTTCATGCAAGCATGTGCTTGCAGGCACAAGTGGTTGCACTGCATGTGACCATGCCTGAGCTGACCACTCTGGTGGCAGCTCTGGATCGGCTGGAGGACTACCAGCAGCGTGCCAAAGAGTGCCTCAGGTGATCACTCACACCTCGCCGTCTTTGTGCATGCGTGGTAACAGCTGATGGCACGAGTGTGACAGATCATACAAACCCATGGTCTGGCTTGTATATCTTCAAGCACATATTGTGAAGTTGTAGTTCATTGTGTTCTCCTGCACCATCCAACCCCAGTTCGCTTTCCATCCTCCCCATTAAGAAGGCGGGAGGGTGGCATTCTTGCTTTGCCTGTTACTCAGGACCCGGCCAGCCTTGTCAACCCTGGAAGCAATGGAGAAGGAAGCTGCATCCCTGCCAGCAGCAGTGCCAGAGACCGAGGGCCTGACAGGCCTCATCCAGAAGGCAGAGGAGTGGAAGGCCAAGGCAGCCGCCTTGGCCGCCCAGAAGGCGCCTCTGAAGAAGATGCGGGAGGTGCTGCACTTGGGCTTGCGCATGCCTGTGGAGGTTCCTCAGGTTGAGAGCCTCAGGGCTGAGATCAGGCGGCGGGAGTGGGAAGAGACTGCTAAGAAGGTAGTGCTTGCTGCTGCAAACATCATGCATGAGGGAGCTCAATGTCAGGCGCTTGCTGATGTGTGTTAGATGGTGTGCCATCTGCATGGCAGTGTGACTTGAGCATGGCCATCTGGTTGCCTGCCCTGGGAGAGCTGCGACAGCAACAGTTGCAAACACAACACTGTGCAGTGCCAACAGAAGCATTGTTGATGCCTTGCAAGAAACAGTCTGTTCACTGCTGCCTGTTCACTGCAGCCTGTTTGACCACAGGCTGCACTGCGACATCAGCCTTTGCACCACTTCTGCTGTTATTCTGGCTGGCCTTGCACAGCCCTTGGGCTCTTGAACCAGACATGTGAATAGGAGTGTGTGCTTGACAGGCTGTGACTGGTCGCACGACGCTGTCATCATTGCTGGAGATGCTGGCAGATGCTGCTGCCATGGGGGCAGGCAAGAGCGACCTCATGGACAAGCTGCAGTCGCGAGCAGATGCTGCGCATGCTTTCGAAGCCAAAGCCGCTCCCTGCCTTGCCACTGTTGAAGCCTCCACAGCAGCAGCATCTACACAGCCTGCAGACGCAGACATCGACATGTCTGCTGGTGAAGTGGACAAAGAGCCTGCAGCCTCCACAAGTGCAGTGGACACAGTGTCTGCACCTCCCAAGAAGGTGTCTCTGGCAGAGCTGGAGGCTCTGGTTCAGGAAGGCCAGGGCATTGGAATCAAGCTTGACAGCTTGACAGACCTCACTCGCCTGCTGAACACTGCTCGCGCCTGGACTCAGCAGGCAGAGTTCTGCCTGACAGGCAAAGAGCCCCAGACTGCAAAGAACAGGAAGCACCACCAACGGCCATCCCTTGGGAAAGCTACCAGCTTAGTAGAGGAGCTGCAGAGCATGGCAGTCACACTGCCGCATGCTGAGGAGCTCTCTAACAAGCAGCAGCAGGCGCTGAAGTGGGTGGACAGGGCCGGGCAGGTGTTGGAGCAGGGCAACTTGGGTCAGCACCTGACTGACGTCCAAGCTGTGGTGGGTGAGGGGACTGCATTTGGGCTGGAGATGCCTGAGCTGACTCAGCTTGATGCCCTTGTCAAGGCCATCCAATGGAACAGCAAGGTCAGAGCAGCGCTGCGACTGAAGCCTGATGACACAGCCCAGATGGCAACGGTCACCAGCTCTCACCAAGTGGGTGACGCACAGCATCCAGCTACAAGCAGAGGCAGCCCAGCAGCAGCCCAGGCCCCTCTGGACCCCCCAGCCACCTCCTCTATCATCCCCGCCACAGCCCCTTCATCCAATGACTTGCCATACGCCCCTGAGCTTCAGACAGGCTCTGGTGACAATCCTACAGCCTCACAGCAGGCTGGAGCAGGTTTAGTGGCACAGCCAGGCAACATTGGCCAGCTAGGCGGCATGGAGCAGGCTCTGTCCATGAGTGTGCTACCACTGGCAGAGAGGTTGAGTCTGGCAGAGGCAGAGGAGTTGTTTGAGCAGGGTGGCAAGCTGCCTGTCGAGGCGTCTCTGCTGCAGGGCCTGCAGACACTCATGGAGGCTGGCCAACAGTGGGAGGCACAGGTCATATGTCACAAGGCTTGTCAGCAGCATTCACAGTGCATGCTGTGTTTGTCCCATCAGTGTTTGTTGTGCTTATCTGAAATTCTTTGCTTTGTTGCCTGGGAATGTGTTGCAGCATGGGATGGTGTGCTTGCTGGGAACTGGTGCTATCACACCTGTTGCGTCGTTCTGCAACCGCACAAGCAGAATTTGAGAGCCCTTGTCAATGCATCCAGCATTTGGTGTGTTCCAAACCTCCTTCTGACCTGCACTTCAGGCAGGCTTGCAGGCCGCATCAGTGTCAGACAGTCATGCATGCACAAATGCATGAAGGCATGTCGGCGAACACATGAGCAAGATGCTGAACTACTGAAGTGCACAGGTTGCAGACCTAGCTCCAGGCTGCTGCCTGAGGAGGCTCCTGTTGTGATCACTGAAAAACTTAAACATTTCTTTTCTTTGCACAGGTTGCAGACTTGCTGCCTGGTGAGACTGAGGGCTCAGGTGAGGCCAACAACAGCAGCAGCGGCGTCAGCGTTGCTGGGCTGCAGCAGCTGCTTGCCTCGGGGTTGACCATCGAGCTGCAGCTGGAGAGCCTGGAGAGACTGCAAACCATTCTGCGGGAGCACAGCGCCTGGGAGCTGCACATGAAACAGGTCCTGGAAGGTAAGGGATTTCCACAGACATGTGTCTATACTGCATGCACATGTTGTTTGCAGTATGGATACATGTTGTTTTGCTAGGTCATTGACTAGAAGACCCAGTAGGTGGGGGTGATGGGGAGTTGTTGAAATTTGGGGAAGGGAGTGAAGGTATGTGTCCACAAATGCTGTGGCGGTCGGGTGCGCTGCTTGTATTACTCAGCTGGCCCATGCATACATACAAATGTCAAATCACTGCATTCAAGTGTTCAACCTTTTGCATCATTCCTGCCTCGGATCACCACTTCTTCTAATCAACTTCAATCGCACATGGGTGTACAGGTAACAAGCTTTGCATGATGCAAAATTGCACTCCTTGACCTCCTGGGGTGGTGATTAATTGACTTAGGGCATGTCTGCTATTACGCAGTATGTTCTCCCCTTCCTGCAGAGCACAGCCCCTTAAAATCTTGAACCTCCGCTCCTGTTGTGCTGACTCCTTGCTCAGTGTTTGAACCTGTGGTCATCACTTGCTGCAGACGCACTATGAGCCTGTTCTTTGTGTCACATACAGTTTCCAAAACTAGTGGTCAAAGATGACAAACAAAGGCCATAAATGCTACACCCAGGAAGGAAAAAACAAAGATCTCTGGCGTGTTGTGCAGGCGGCGGCAAGCCCACATACAGTGAGCTGGTGGAGCTGCAGTCCCAAGGGCGCGCCAGCCCCATCACCTCCTCCCTGCTGCATGAGCTGGACTCAGTGCTGAGCGTCACCCAGCACTGGCTGCACCGCTGCACTGCTGCTGTGGCGCGCCGCTCTGCTCAGAGCCTGAAGGCCTGCCTGGAGGCCATGGCTGCTAGCGTGCAGAGGGCACAGGAGCAGATGGAGGCACAGCTGCGCAAGCTGCAGGTCAGCAGGCACCTTGCATATCTTGCATTGCTGCTGGGTGTTGCTGAGCTGCATTCGCATACATAGCTGCAGCTACTGTTGATGACCAGCCACAGTAACACTAGGATAACTGTGTCAGCTATTGTGCGTCTCAATTTGGGGTCGCTTCCTTGTTTAACACCAGAGATGATGACCCTGAGCTGAACATGTTATAACAATCATGACACTTGTAGTTCTTCTGACACACATCAACACAACACCTATGCTGAGCAGGAGGAGAGGTCCCAGGGTCAGAAGGGTCAGCAGGCAGACCCCAGTGCAGCTGGGGCCCGGGGCAGCAACTATGAAGAGAATGAGCAGGAGCTGCTGTGTGTGTGCCAGCAGCCCTACAATGTGGACACAGCCATGATCAGCTGTGACGTGTGTGAGGACTGGTACCACCTGCGCTGTGTGGGCATGACCCAGACTGCTGCCAAGAGCATGAAGAAGTATACCTGCCCCGTCTGTGCGGCCCTCAAGGGCAATGCCGAGCCGCTGGATGCAGCCTTGGCCAAGGTTTGCCTTCTGTTCCTTGCTGACTCACAGGCTTGTTGGCACTGTATGCTGGAGAAGTCTGCCTTGAAACTCTGCATTTGTTTTGCGGCATGGCTGCTGATGCGCATGCCCCACAGTAAGCTGATGCCTCCTGAGGTCAAGAACCTGCATCTTTGCGTGCTGTAGATGCAATGCATGCTTGCATCTGCATTTGCCTTGTATGCTAGCCCTGTAGCAGGCCCAGCTGAATTTGCATGCAGCAAACAGCCACATTGTCACTGTGTTCATGTCTTCTCCGATTGCATGCTTGGTGAGCCTCTGTCTTCCCTGTCAGTCCCTTGAGCAGCCTCTCGACAAACTTTGTGCTAGTGCTGCAGTCCATGCTGAGTACTCCCTTATGTACTGTATACAGTTGTATGCTAAGCAACCTCGCTTGTATTGCGTACACTTGGACTAGACTTGTATGTCAAGCACTTTCTTGTGTACTGTGTACACTTGGATTTGACTTGTATGCTAAGTGCTCTCTTGTGTATTGCACTAAAACACCTCCACAATGTAGAAACACATTTTAACTGTCCCGAGACATTTCTGAGTTTACATACCCAGTGTAGGGATGACATTTCTAAATTAAAACAGACGTTTGGGATCAAAAAAAGAGTTGGTATGTGATCAGTAGTCTTTTGTTAAATGCAGAACTGGAAGACGCTGCGGCCTGGCAGGAATGACGTGGCACAGCTCTTGGTGGAGGCATCCACACTGCCTTGTCTTCTGGAAGAGCAGCACCAGATTGTGTGCCTGCTGGCTGCATACGACCGCTGGCTGGTGAGTACCATGCCAACCCAAACAACTCGCATGAGCACAGCGAAATCATGAGCAGATAACAGTCAGGGAAGGAGCAACGGCAGCTGTGCAAGGCTCTGTATATCTGCAGCTGCTGTTGGTTCTGTCAAAGGCAGGATGCTGACGGTTACACATCCTTGCTACAGTTACCCCGTCATGTGGCTTGTAAGACTTGTGTTCATGAGGTGGTCCAGTGCAGCACACCAGCACTGGACAACATTGCTACATCATTGATTTGCTACTCACATGTAGGTGCTACTCACGTGCAGTCCTGAGTCCACTCTTGTTGAGCTGAGCATGTCCTCTCTTGGCCATGCTTGCTTCTGTGCTTGTTTCTGTGCTGGCGTCTGTGCCTGTGCCTGTGCCTGTGTCTGTGCTTGTGCCTGTGTCTGTGCCTGTGTCTGCCTGCCAGTGCATCACACTTCACTTTGCCTTCTGCAGGGCTCTGTGGAAACCATAGCTCGGGGCCATGAAGCGTCAGTGCGCATCGCCATGCAAGGCCACCATGCAGCCGCAGCTGCAGCTCGCCTGCCGGTGGCCACCCTCAGTCAGATGCTCAAGTCTGCGCTGTCTGTAGAGCTGGACACGCGCCAAGTGAGCCAGCGGCTGATGCGCCTGATCAAGGCTGACAGGTGGCACATGAAAGCTGAGCAGATCCTGAGGTCACATGCCAAACCTACAGGTGAGTTTGTGTCTCATCCACCGAGTGTCGTGGCTGCAAACGCATTGCTGCATGAGACCTGCTTGCAGCAAAGCAGTTCAGTGAGCTAGCACGTGGACAAGCTCCTCTTTTAGCAGTTTCTGAGCAGCACCCCAGGCTCAGAAACTGCTGGGCAAGCATCACTCCTGACTGGATGTGCACACTCACTCTACATTTGTGGTACTTGGCATCCTGCAAGTTATCGCCTTTCAGAACTGTTTCACTCTGTCCTGTCTGTCTGCTGCCTGTCTGCTGCCTGTCTGCTGCTTGTCTGCTTCCTGTCTGCTGCAACAAAGCAATGAGCCAGAGTGTGAGTGAACATGGTAGATGTGCAGTGGACCCACTGGTAAAGGTACTGCCTGTCTGTTGCACAAAGCAATGAGTTGGATTGTGAATGAGTGTGGTGCATGTGTGCAGTGGACACGCTGGTAAAGGTGCTGAAAGAGGCAGAGACAGCTGAGCTAGTGGTGGAGCAGGACCCCATCGGGGCCATCCTGTCCCAGCGCGCTGCTGCCGGCAAACGCTGGCAGGACCAAGCGCGCACCCTCATGGCTAACCTCAAGGTCAGCCTTTCATGTCAACAAGAAGAAGGATACTACAAGAATCTGCCAGCCAACATGGCCGATCAGTTGTGCCAATCATGGCAACCATGTTCAAATCATCATGAAGTGTGTGCCGTTTGCACATGACACATGAGGGCAACCAGCATGTGTGCCGTCTGGATAGGGGCATGCATGTGCACATGACCAACATTGCAGATGCGTGATCTGCTGCTTGATATTGCACAAACTTGCACCAGCATCACCCTGCTCTGTTGTTGCCCCATGTACGTCTTAGCCCAGACATGTGTGCTGCACATATATGCTCCAACTTTGTCTGAAGGCACAGGGTGCAAGTTGATATTCCGGTGGTTTGTGGCTTGATTGACACTATTGCTGACCATGTCTTGATGGTGCGCAGGAGCATGCAGAGCGGCCTGAGGTGGTGCAGCAGCTGATAGCAGATGCCCAGGTGCTAGTGCAGCAGGCACAGCAGCTGGATGTCCGCCTGGACAAAGACGTCATCAAGCTCCAGGTAATTTACATGCATCTTTGTTTGACTGAGACAACTGTCCCTGCAAATGAGAAACTGGTCTCAGGAAAAGGCCACAATCTGCTGTCAAGATGTCCCTGCTTGTCATTGTTGCCACGCATGGTATGAAGGTTGTCCAATGCCTGACTGATCCAAGATTGAGAGCTGTGATTGTACCTTTTGCATGTCAGCAGGGGAATGTTTAATGACTGCTGCTGATCAAGGTACAAGCACTGCAAATGATACTTAGACAAGCTGTCATGCTTATGCAGGAATCTGCAAAGATCTACTGCCTGTGTCGGCAACCCTATGACGAGCTGCGGCCCATGCTGTCATGTGACCATTGCAATGACTGGTTCCACTATGACTGCATTGGCCTCCAGCCTCCTGGGGACAATGAGGATGATGACGAGGTGGCCCCAGCCGAGTACCGCTGTCCCAAGTGCTGCATACAGGTTGGTCATGCTACATGCATTTTCAGTCAACACCACATCCGCAACTTGCTTGCACGCTCAGGGAAACGCCCAAAATTTGACAGGACAAGATGTGCGTGCAGGACCATAGAAATGCTAGCGTTCTGCAACCTCAGCTAGACAGCAGCAGTTCCATGTTAGCAGACAGGCTGCTTTCAGCATTGCTGGATTGGATGTATCACACTTTGCAGGTCACTCAAGAAATGCTGACTAAAAGATGTGTGGCCTGGCGTGCAGGCAGGCATGCAGTATGCATTGATGCACAAGCTGCCCGGCAAGTCCCTGCACCACTTGCATCAGCTGACTGCGCCTGCCAGCCCTACCAGCAGCAGTACCCTCACCATGCTACACAGCACCTAGCCCCGCACTCACAAGCAGCAGCGCCAGCCTCCCACCAAGCGCATCAGTACCCTGCTCACATTCAGGGCCTGGCCAACGCCCACGGCAGCCACACCCAGAATCTGCAGGGCTTTCACCATGCTGCTGCGCATGCTCAGCAGCAAATGCACCTGCAACAGCAGCCAGGTCATGTGCAGCACTATGGGGCAGGGCAGTACCCGCCTGCCTCAGCGCCAATGCCAGACAACACACAGGCTGAGGCGCAGGGAGGGGCATCAGAAGAGGCAGCTGTACGCCAGGATTCTATTGAGCCTGGTGATGACTGGATTGAACAGGTACTGCCCTATGGACGCCTTCCTGCTGGCTATACTCCCAGCTGCCTGGCCTCTTTCAACAGAGGCAGGGCTCTGAAGCTGTGCAATAGCGGCACTTGATTTGTCAGCTTGCGTGGGATATCAGCAGCATGCCTGACATTCTCTTGTGCTTTGCTATGCAGGCTTTTGCAGAGCCTTCACATCAGGCAGGAAGCACTGTTGCAGCATCCAATGATCAGGAAGCTGCGTTTCTGCTGTCAACTTGTGCTGCTCAGCAGCAACATGCTGATGGGTCAGCTGTTGCTGAAGCCCAGCAAGCGCCTGCCAGCAGAGAAGATGGGCAAGAAGCGGCTGCAAGTCAGCACGCTGGTGGCATGGCTGATGTGACAGACCACAGCGCTGAGGAGTCAAATACACAGCAAGCTGTTGGCCAGAATGTAAATGCTGCTCCACGGGGTGGCGATGACCATTGCCATGTGCCCAGCCCTCACTTTGATGATGACCCAGCAAATCCAGATGGCAAGCTGATGTCCCTGCTGATGGGATAGTTGACAGATGCATGATCATTGGCAAATCATAACTGGTTTACAGTTGTACACTATCACCATGCAGCTTGCATTGTATGAATCAAAGTGATTGTACTGGACAGAAAAGGAGTGCCACCCAAAGTCAGCAAATGGTTTGCCTATTGTAAAGTTGTGCTTGTGCACAGTGTGCAAAGTTCAGCTCAAGCTGTACTGCAACAGCATCTTGCTGAACATACAAAGGAAAAGACAGTAGTATACAAAGTTCTTGACCTACTGCCAAATTGGTGGGCGCTGTGAACAGCTCAAATGAGCGCTTCTGTGGCAAAGCTTGACAGAGGCACCAGCTCCTGGGTTGAGGATGCGGCAAAGGCATCAGCCCTAAAAGGTGCCACTACAATAGGTATGTCGACATGTTGTTTTTGTGACGTCAGCTGTCATCAGCTTCAGGGTCCTCCATCCAACTTGTTTCGACAACCTCTTTCACTCTTCTGTTGTACTCCCTCCTGAAGACATATTGGACATGTGCTTGACAACACCATGCAAGGCGCCCAAACACCTCTATGCAGCCATATAAGAAACAAACAACACTAGTGCAGGAGGGCTGACCTGTTTTCACTGTAGAGTTTTGCAGCCTCGGAGTTGGCTGGAGAGTTAGGATTCGGATCACACAGAAGCGACTGCAGGCACCACAGTGGCTATGAACTACAGCGTGAATTAGGTTGGCATGTAAACGCCTACCAAGGGCAGATTGAAGCCGTTTACCACATCAGCAAGGTAAACAACGGTTACCTGAATGGATGTTAGGATGGCAGAGACATCATAGATTGGACTCCACTGGTTTTGCAGAATGTCCAAGCAGATGCCACCATCAGCATAGACTGCATCAAGCACAACAAGGTCTGCAATTAGATGCACGGCACAACAGATGAAACGACGACAAGCAGAGAAAGCACTCACTGTTAGGGTGGAACATGGTGCTCTTGAATTTGACAACAGGAGCTTTGTTTGGGTACTCTTCAGAGAACTCCAGAGCCAATTTGAAAGTGCCTGCGGTGCAAAAGAGCCAGAGAACCTTGTGACTTCAGGCCATGCTAGAAGTAATACCACAGTATCAGCAACATGGACTTGTTGGCATGAAGGTATGGTGAGACGCCAGCTATAATTACAAGAATACAGCATAGTCACCTCCATCCCATGGTGTGTCATCAGGACCAAATATGACAGCATTCCAAAGCATTATGCTGTCGTTCTTGGGAGATCCATTGACACCTTGTGGGGGATCATTCTGCAGCCGCTTAAAGTCCCTCATGAGTCTCTGTAGGCACACCACAAGCTTCAGGCTTTACTGCTTAGCAAAGCTAAGATTGCAAAATGAGGTGCGAAGCCTTGCTTCACCTTTCGAGCAGGGGTGGACATGTTGAAACACTGCCCAAGCCCCTGCTATATGGAGCTTAACCCCGAGCAAAGGTGTGATAACGTCAAGCACTCGGTCTTTTGCGTCCCGGAAGCCTGTGATTCTATACAGGACACGGCTGTTTGACAGAGGTGTGTTTGAATCGCTCCTGTGAGTTCGAGGGCTGGAGACTGGCAAGTTTCAATGCTATGACACCAAAGTGGGGAGATTGATCAGAGTCAGGCAGCTCACTTATCTTACAACAACAAATGTAACAAAGAGGGGCAAGACTGTTAGCACCTTGAGAAAGACATTCAGGCTCTCCTTCTGTAGGATGCTTTTACCCTTTCGGTCAACCCTAAGACCATGCTCTGCTTCTACTCATGTCGGAGTTTGGCTTGCTTGTGAAGACCTGGCAAAGTAGCAGCAAAATGGTGTTGCAAGGCGATGGTGAAAGTCTCGCATCTCTGCAGATCAAGGTCACCAGCAAGATCGCCGCCGTAGACTTGCAGTCGCTGCCTAAGCATTCGCAGGTACATGTCGATCGTTGACTCGCACGCACCGCATTTACGGCCGTATATTGTATGTGATAAAGCATGGTCTTGCAGGCACCGGTTGTTGTGACGCCTTCAGGGCGTCATCTCGACAGTGGGGCAGCTATCTGCCGATACGGTAAGTTTTCGTTCGTGCATGCTCGACCAGACTGATGTAGCTGCGTCCACCCAACTTAGCGCTTTGCAGTGGCGGCGATCAGCCACACAAACGTAGCTTATTCAAGCACGGATTCACTTGTCATGGTAAGCTACATCCTACTGCGCAATCATTTTACAGCTGCAAAACCAAGCACAAGCTCGAAGCCATGGCTCTGCCTGCAGAGTCGAGTAGACAGCTGGATAGACTTTGCCCGCCTGTTGGAAGCTCCATTGGCAAGCTGGCTTCAGCCTGGCTCAGCTCAAGCTCAGCAGTACTCACAGGTGAGCCAACCTGCTCAAGTAGCTCGTTTGCTATGGGTCACTAGCAGCTGGTGCCAGTGTGAGCACACCTCTGATGTCAGTCAAGTGTATTATGAAATGGTGTGCAGGCAGCAGCAAAAGCAAGAGTCAACAATGATTTGAAAGTATTGGAGCAACATCTGACAATGGCAACCTTTTTGGTGAGACAAGTTCCTTGAAATTTGCCAGCATCTGACAAGTACCTGACATCTTGACATTGGTCGCTCACTACTCCTTGTGCTGACACGCCACAGTGCGCACCAAGCTTGCAACTGGGTGTGCAGTGCATTCTGCTGTGCGACAACAAATGTTGCATGGAGAGTTTGAAGATACTTGAACTTGTTGCACATGGCAGGTTGGGGACACCATGACGATTGCTGACAGCCAGCTGGCCACAACACTGGCAGGTCCACTGATGCACTTGATTGGTCGCAAGCAGCAAGAGCAGCTGCCAAGCGTGATACGCTGGTTCACCACATGCACACGCCACCCTGCACTTGCACCATTTGTAGGTACGCCTACACAGACCTGTTGGACACGTCAAATTGGGTTCCTGTCTGACACATGCTGTGATGCTGTTGCAAGATGTGTGGCAGTGTAAACACATGGGCCGTGCACTCTGCCATGATCCTCTGGTTTCCCCATCACAGTCAGCGCCATGATGTCAAGCACTGCACCTTGGCGCTGTTTCTGATTTGCCGGTACTGCACCAGGAGGCTGTGACAATACTGTACCATGAGGCAGTGACCTACACCTTCTGATGGGTGTTCTACTGGGGATTTCAAAGTGGCAGATCTGCAACCAAGCCCCAGTACAAGACATGCCAGTGGGTGCATGTCACTGCCTCATGGCCCAGTGTTGTGACCAGTCTGTCCTGACACAAACATCATGCTTCAAAGACTCATCTGCATGTCTGGCCTCCAGCTGGTTGCATGACATGCGGTTTTTCCGCTGTGGGTGTGAGCACAAATTGCAGCAAACATGTTCCAGCAACTGCCAGCACAGGTCAGAACTGATTAGAGAGTGCCCAAAAGTATCTTGAGAACAAGCTAATCAGGTCTCAGTCTCATGCTGGCAGGTGGCTTTACTATCAGTCTGTTGAGTACATGCTGGTGGCTTTACTCTCAGTCTCATGAACATCTGCAGGCGGCTTTTCTGTCAGTCTCTTGGCTATTTGCAGGCGGCTTCACTATGTGCCAGGACACAATAGGCTGGAAGGCTCCAGTGAGATCTCAGCATCCCTCCGCTCCACCCAAGCAGCAGCGCCCAGCAGACTTGTCCATGCAACAAGACCAAGAAATGCAGGCCCCAAATGATGATGGTGACGTGGACAGCCCAACTGCCTCTGCCAACGGGCCAGCTGTCCAGCCAGTCAGTGCAGAAAAGGCAAAGAAGGGCAGCAAAGCTGAGGTGAAGCAGGCAGCAGGTGCATCTGATGGGGACCAAGCAGGAGCTTCAGGTCCAGAAGACCCTGAGAAGAAAGCCAAGAAGGTGACAGCATGCAAATCAGCTAACTGCACGCATGATTTTCACCTCAACCCCTGCTTCGCTCATGCATGAGCAGCCAGGCAGCGGGATGTTGGCACCACTTTGGCACGCAAGCGTCGGGCACACATACATGCATTTTGTTGCCCGGTTCACTGGATTTGGGTGACAGAGTTTGGCAATGGTCCGGCAATGACGCCTTTGGACTTCTGTTCGTCGAGTTTGATTTGCATGATGTAACCAAGCTCATCAAGTTGTTTGCGTGCAAGTCTGACCAGCCTCCCCACAACTGATCATGCTGATGGTTGGCTTGCGTGTGACACTTCCTTTTCAAATTTTAGGTGCAGAGTGCGCTTACCAAGATGTTGGACTGTGCTCAACAGCGCAGTTTGCGCAATGATGTTAGACATACACCTGTGAGATACCCAAGACAAGCATGCAACGGCAACTTGTACCTTATACAGCAAAGTCACTCAGAACTGTCTGTGTGTGAGCCTTCAGTAATGTGTGTGTTTGCCGAAGAGACAGATGATTGAGCAGCTGGTCTGCAAGACTTGTCCTGCATGTACCTAGCTCATCATGAGCTGGAAAGCGTCAATATTATGATTATTGCTATTCTGCAGGATGCAAAAGCTGCAGAGAAGGCTGCCAAGAAGGCAAAGGCGGCGGCCAAGGAAGCTGAGAGGAAAGCCCAGAAGGATGCTGGCCCCAGCGAGAAGAAAAAGAAGGCCAAAGACGAAGCAGATGCCAAAAAGGTTTCTGCATTTGGCACGCCTTGCCTTGCCCACAGTACTTATCTTGACTACACATCTCCTTGTGTGTGACTTACTCCACAGTATTGCAGTGTACCTCTTCTTGTTCTCCTGAAATTTGTCTTTGTTTCTTTTTGCATTTACGTTCATAAACTGCACCTGAAACTCGTCTTTGTTACATTTTGCATGTACGTTCAAACTGTGTGTAGTTCCACCAAGAGCTGCACATGTACATGCGGCTTTCCCATGTCTCACACCTGCCATGAAGCGTGACAGGATGCACATTGCAACCTTCCATGTTTTGGTGTAGTGCACTCACATCCAGGCTTGCAGTGCCGAACTCAGGTATAGCACAAATGCCAATCAGGCCTGAATCCAGTCTTGTGGCTCAGTCTTGGTGCTTGCCAACAGGCCAAGGATGCTGCAGAGGTGAAGGAGCTGATTGACAGGGCCAAGGCCACTCCCAAAGGGCAGAAGAAGGACATCACCAGTGACATGTTCAAGGGCTATTGCCCACCTGCAGTGGAAGCAGCCTGGTAGGTGTCAATACTCAACTGCCAGAATGTCTTGTTTTGCTGTTGTGCTTCTACGCCTCACAAGCTGATGTAGAAGGCCTGTTGTACTGCTTTGTATGAACCAATGCACTTGGTATGCAGAGAATCATGTCTTGGCAGCTGTCAATAGCCTACGCCTTTTCAGAAAAGGCTGTTTGTTGCCTTCCCAATGTTTCCTTCCCCCTCTGTTTCTGTCATGTCATATGTCAACTTGAGTCATGACTTGTCAGCGTCATAGGCCTGAGGTGTTTCCAACAACGCAGAGCTAGTTGGACTCCAGGTGTCCTCATCACCATCCACGCCTCTCAGTCTGTGAAGCTGTCACACACATACCATCACTGACACAAACAGCAGAACACACCATGAACCCAGCTTCTTCCCAACACACTCAAGGCATCCCTGCAATATAGAGTTGCATTTGCACTGTCCCCAGGAATTTAATAGTTCACAATCACCCTGTACACAAGCAACGCTAATCACAAACAGTGATGTTGCTATATCCTGAAGAGCTCTTGTGGATCAGAAACGTCTGGGGACAGTCGAATCGCATTTTTACTGTCCCCAGACGTTTCTGACTTTAGATTTCCAGTGTCGGGATGACGTTTCTGACATAAATTAGACATATTGGGATTGACAAGAGCTTTGTGGAGCTTGCAGGTACGACTGGTGGGAGCAGTCCGGCTTCTTCAAACCAGAGCTAGACAGCAACAAGCCCCCCTTCGTCATTGTGATCCCACCCCCCAATGTGACAGGCTCCCTGCACCTGGGCCATGCCCTCACCAACTCCATCCAGGACACTGTGGTGCGCTGGAGGCGCATGAGTGGCTACAATGTGCTGTGGTTGCCCGGGACAGACCACGCCGGTATTGCCACCCAGACTGTGGTTGAGAAGGACTTGGCTAAGAGGAAGGGCCTGACACGACATGACCTTGGTGGGTTCTGCTGCAGAGACTCCATGGTGTAGACAAACCCCCTCTGCATGCGTCTTGCTGCAAGTGACCTTGACTCTGATATTGAGCACAATTGAGCTGTGGTTGAGAAACATTTGGCTGTAAGGAAGGGCTTGACCCGACATGACCTTGGTGAGTTCTGCTGCACAACTTGGCGGCCGCCCGATATGATACTTGGCTTCTCATGGATTAATGTCGAAAGGTGTAGTCTTTTTTGCTATTGCTGCAGAGGCTCCGTGCTGCAGACAAACCCCTCTGCTTGCGTCTTGTTGCAAGTGACTCTCATGTCAAGCAAGCTGATGACAGGCTAGCCCCTGCTGACAATCACCATGCAAGCTCACGAAGTGTAGATCAGATGCTTCCATGCAAATGACATCCAGCATGCACAAAGATCCCTGATGGTTGTCCTACTGTTCTTCACTCATCTGAGCCCGTGACTGTCTTTGAGCTTGGTCAAGTGAGCAACATCCCCAGCATACTATGCGATAGAAAATATTGGTCTGTTTAGCGGTTCAGGAGTTTAACCGCATGGGTTTTCACAAAAAATGTACTATCAGGTTCTCACCAAAATATGCTATGTGAAACAAAGAAATGGTACTGTACAACAGAAGTGCACAGTTTGGTTTTGTTGCTGTGCCTGGATCAGCCCTGGGGCACTTGCAGGGAGGGAGGACAAAGGTAGACAGAACTGGCCAGATCCACCTTGGGTTTAGAATTTTTCCTTTCCTTTTGGGCTATGGCTTATGGTCATAGCTCCAGGCTGCTGCCTTAGGATACTCCCGTTATGATTGCTGAAAAGCGTAAACTTTCATTTATTTTTTTCCTGCAGGGAGGGAGGCCTTCTTGGAGCAGGTCTTCGCCTGGGTGAAGACGTACGGGGGCAAGATCTTTGGCCAGATGCGGCGCATGGGCATCAGTGTGGACTGGGACCGCCTGGCTTTCACCATGGATGACAACCTGGTTGTAGCCGTGCAAGAAGCTTTTGTGAGGCTGTTTCAAGAGGGGCTGATATACAGAGAGAACAGGCTGGTCAACTGGTGCTGCACCCTGCATACGGCAGTCAGCGATATCGAGGTACTGTTCCTTTTTTGTGTATGTCAAATGTCACACGGGAGTATAATGTCCTCTTCAGGAGTTCCTGCTAAAGGGTTTGTTGCAGCACCTGTCAAGGATTTCCTTTCCAAAACCTGCAGCCTGAACAAGAATTAATCAACTAGCTTGTCAGCGCCTTTGATTCCTGCACACTGCACATGGGTCATAGCAACTGCTGAGACATGCCATACTTGTTAGTTGTACTACAGGCTGCACAGCTCTTCCTGTGCCAAACAACAGACTGTTTAATCTATTGGTCAAAATTCTCCATTCATGAGCCACTTGTGCCATCTACATTGCCTGCTGATCTCCTTTGACATTTTTTCATCCTTTAAATGTACAAAATCAATTCAATATTAATAAATCTTTAGCATAAACTTGAAAACCCGTTCTAAAACATAGTTTCTTACCAGCTTGACCTGGGTGATACAGGTGGATCATCTGGAGGTGAAGGGCAGGACTTTGGTGTCAGTCCCTGGCTACAGTGAACAGGTAGAGGTGGGAGTGCTGACCTCTTTTGCATACCCACTGGAAGACGGCAGTGGAGAGATTGTGGTGGCCACCACCAGGCCTGAAACCATGCTGGGTGACACAGCTGTGGCAGTCCACCCTGATGATGACAGGTGCATGCATCCAGGCTCATGCCTTGCAGCAATGGCTTGCTGTAGCCACACCCCTCAGCAGCTGTTGCAGTTGCTGCTTTTCAATGTGCCGCAGCTGGGTTAAGTATGGCCTGCTTTGTGCATGTCTTCACCCGCAACACTTCACATCTTGCTATTCATGGAGAACATGGTATGTCAGATGTAGCCCAACCTCTTTGCTGCCAGATAGCCGTCACCCCCGTATGACTCCCCCCCCCCCCCTTGCCTCCTGCTTCCATATCTGCAAAACAACACCAGATCAAACCTTTAATATCAGTTTGAAATTTCCAAAAAATGATGTTCACATGCCCACGCTGACATGCATACAGGTACAAGCACCTGCATGGCAAGTTTGTGGTGCACCCAATGGATGGGCGCAAGGTGCCCATCATTCAGGACGCTGAGCTGGTGGACATGAGCTTTGGTACTGGGGCTGTCAAGATCACCCCTGCCCATGACCCCAATGACTACGCCACCAGCAAGCGCCACAACCTGCAGTGCATCAACATCTTGGATGATGACGGCAGGATGAACGCTAACGGAGGCCAGTTTGCAGGCCAGCCTAGATTCACTGTAAGCAGCCTATACCTTGTCGTCATGCCCTGCGCAACTCAGTTTCTTCTTTTCATCAATCATGTTGGACCGTTTGAGAGCTTCCATCTCAACATTGCAGAATTCAGTCTGTTCCTGGAGTCGCCAGACAATGACTGGAGGATCAACATGGTGTTGGGCACCTGCTGTGGCAGATGATGTCAGCAACCTGATTAGTTTGCCTTTACAAGTGGTACACTTAGCGCCTGCTCAAGCAGAGCTTTTGAGACTGCTCTGGCTTTCAGGTGCCATCATGTACTGCTAAGTCCATGTTCTACACAGCTTTCATGTGCGTCAGTAACCGGACCATATACCATACCATATATGACACTCTTGGGGTCCCCTTTTGCAGATCAACTGCACCCTTGGGCTAGCACACAAACTTGCTTGTTCTATGTAGTCCTAACAAAACCAATCTCACAAAACGTTTCACCGAATTGAGACCAACAAAGGCACAGTCGCAGATGCTGACTGGGACCTCACATGATGCAGGTGCCGACTGGGATCTCACATGATGAAGGTGCTGACTGGGATCTCACGCGATGCAGATGCTGACTGGGATGTCACGTGATGCAGATGCTGACTGCCATGTCACATGATGCAGGTGCTGACTGCCATGTCACATGATGCAGGTGCTGACTGAGATGTCACATGATGCAGATGCTGACAGGGATCTCACATGATGCAAGTGCTGACTGGGATGTCACATGAAGCAGGTGCTGACTGCCATGCCACATGGTGCAGATGCTGACTGGGATGTCACATGATGCAGGTGCGTAAGACGGTGGTGGAGTGGCTAGACAGCAAGGGCTTGCTGCGTGGCACCCAGGACAACGAGATGAGTGTCCCCTTCTGCAGTCGCAGCAAGGACATCATTGAGCCAGTCCTGAAGCCTCAGTGGTGGGTCAACTGCCAGGGAATGGCTCAGGATGGCATCAAAGCCGCTCAGGATGGCAGCCTGGAAATCATCCCATCTGATTTTGAAGCCACCTGGTACAGGTATTGCGTTACCTCAGACATCTCGCAAGTGCAAGAAATACGTTTCTACTGTCACCGTGCATTTCTCAGCATCAATCTACATTGTGAAGTGGGTTTTGCTTAAAAAAACTTGATGTTTCTGAATTCTAGAGCCATGAGTCTGGATGCATATACTGGCCTGTCAGGCTGAGTCTGCTTGCTTAAGAAAGTACTCTGAGATGCTTGTGCTCTGGATCAGCCATGAAAAATGGTGAGCCAAGGTGCATGCCATCCCAAGTATGTCTATTCACAAGAAGCTGAGCATGCAGCCAACCCTGACAGGCTACGCAGCCAACTCTAACAGGCTCGCTGCAAAACAAATCTGTTTTGCAGCGCAGCCTGTCAGGGTTGGCTGCACAGGTGGGTTTGCTCAGATCCTGTCAGGGCCATCTGGGCTGTTGTGGGGTGAGCATGCCACTGGACACACTGCAGGTGGTTGGAGAACATCCGGGATTGGTGTGTGTCCCGACAGCTTTGGTGGGGTCACAGGATACCGGCCTACTACATCTCCCTGGAAGGGGAAAAGGCAGGAGCTGCCGGCACACAGTATGAACAGATGGACAGGTAACGCTGCGTGCCCTTGCGCTCTTTGGCATGCATGCCATCAGAGCTAGCCCACACTGCAACTCATTCACAGTCTCCTATGCAAGAGGCAACTGCATTTTGTTCACACTCTCCTATGCAAGAGTCAATTGGATTTCATTAGCAGTCTCCTATGCAAGAGTCGACTCAACCAGAGCGTGTGTGTAAACACACTAGCTGGGACAGGTCAATGCTGGACAAAAGCTGTTTGGGTTGTTGAGCAGCATAATGTGCTCCCCCCTTTGGCAGACACTGATGGGGAAGGTGATCATTGTCAGTGATGCTATGTGTATCAGTCATTGACTGCAATGTTTGCTGTCTGAAAGAAGTGTGTCATGCTTCGTCAACAGAAGTAAAACGTCCTTTCACCATCAGCTGGTGAGGTAACACGGTTGTGGACGCATTGTCAGGACTGCTAGCATACCATCAAAACAATGTTAGGCTACTTTAGTGTGGAAGCAGATTGTCATTCATAAAACTTTGGTGTCATGTTCATCGAGTGCAACTATATGCATGAAACATTGGTGCATGGAAAGGTGACACTTTCTGACTACATTGGATGGGGATCACAGGTGGGTTGTGGCCAAGGAAATTGAGCAGGCCCAAGCTGAGGCTCAGAAGCGCTTCCCAGGCAAGAAAGTCACCCTGAGTCAGGTCAGCATCATCTCAAAGCTGCAAGATCATCTCATGTCATGGCATGGCACACACATTGTCCTGTAAAGTCACTTTGTGTCAAGGCTCACAATTGCTTTGTTGTGGTGTTGTGGAATGTATGGCATAGGCTGCTGATGCCGGCATGGAGTGTTTGCATCACCCTCTGGATTAGTCAGAGGGTGCTTGGACTTCAAGCAGCCATAGCTTTGTCTGCTTCTTGCATATGCACATGCAATGGTGCTAACGCATGGTTGGCGTATGTTCCTGATGCATGTCTGCCTGAACCGTTTCATGCGCTGTGTCCAAGCAGGTTGCATTTCCTCCCAGCAAAAGCAAGTGCAGTCCTCATTTGTGCATGAAATCTGCACTGCTTGTTTCTTGCCCAATATCAGCTGTCATGCTGACAATCCACAGAGCTGATACAGACAAGCATGTAACGTTTTGGGATGCCTTGCGCAGAAGCTACAACTGCTGTTCTGTTACAGCTGTGTTAATGACGTCTGTCTGTGAGTGTAGGATGAAGACGTGCTGGACACCTGGTTCAGCAGTGGGCTGTGGCCCTTCTCCACCATGGGGTGGCCCAACCAGACCCCAGACCTAGCCCATTTCTACCCTGGGGCCCTGCTGGAGACTGGGCATGACATCCTCTTCTTCTGGGTGGCTCGTATGGTCATGATGGGCATCAAGCTCACAGGTATATACTCAGTACTCAGCTTGCCATGACTCACACACATGCACTGAGCCTGTCATGACTCACAGCCAATCACAGCCAATAGAGTCATTAGTCATCACAGGTTGCATTCACTGAGGTCTTCCTGACTCACAGCTCTTCTCCATCCCAAAACGTCTACTGTTTGAAAGAGCGTCCATACTACAGTGGAAATCTCAACTCAGAAATGCCTGGGGAGGGTAAATCGCGATTCTACATTGAGGAGATGTTGCAGGTCTTGCAAAGCCATATGAAGCTGTTGCTCTTCTTTAGGGGCAGGTGCCTTTTACAGCTGACTTGCAGACAAGTTGCATGAGCTTTTCTGAGTTAGCAGAAAGCCTTTGCTCAGTTGCAAAGCAGCCTGAATCGAAACACTTGAGCCTCAATCAAACAGGCATCGAGCACAGTATGCTGACCTCTCAGCCATGGCCATTTCACAGGAGCACACCAGTGCAGCCTTCCACCAAGACTTGCTGACACAGACTGTGTTGACACAATACAATAAGACTGGCCGACACAAAGTGCGTTGACACAACAAGACCGGCTGACACAAATTGCATTGACACATCAAGACTGGCTGACACGAATTGTCTTGACACAATACAACAAGACTGGCCAATACAAAGTGCATTGACAGCAGGTCTGGTGCTGCAGGCAAGGTTCCCTTCAAGCAGGTGTATCTACATTCTATGGTGCGTGATGCCCACGGGCGCAAGATGTCCAAGTCACTAGGCAACGTCATCGACCCCCTTCATGTCATTGAAGGCATCTCTCTCGAGGCAAGTTCCTGCATGAAGTTGCAGCAGTGTTGTAGAATGTCATCTTCATAAGACGCACTGACATGAAAATCAGTTGCTGCTGCCTCAGATGGCACCTGCTTGACATACTGCTGCCTGTATTGCTGTCTCAGTGAAATTTCGTCATCATGATTTGTTGTTTCTCCAGCACAGCTGCAGAACTGCTCACAACTTTGATGGAAACAGAGCACTGAGTCAACCTGTTGCTCCAATGTTGTGTCACATGGCCATTCCTGCCCATGTCCACTTCTGAAGCACTAAGAATTTTCTCCAAGCAACACAGACAATCATGAGAACAGTGAAAGTGACACCAATACCAGCGACAACAGTAACAATCATGGTGATGATAGCAATAACAATAGAGGTGACAACAAACATGACGAGTACACATGAGAATGGTGATTACAACCACAACAACAACATGCAGTGATAGTAACAACAATTGTATGACAGTACAAACTCCTACGCCAGCCTACGCCAAGTATCTGAAGCATTTCATGCTGAGCTGCAACATGGCATGCAGGATCTGCATGATACTTTGACAACGGGCAACCTGTCCGCGGCAGAAGTGCAGAAAGCAACAGCCGGCCAGAAGGAAGACTTCCCTGATGGCATTGAAGAGTGCGGCACAGATGCTCTGCGATTTGCCCTGGTGGCATACACCTCTCAGGTGTGTCTGGCCGTGCAATAACTCCCTCATCCCACAATGCAGAAACACGTTTGGTTGTCCCCAGACGTTTCTCAGTTCAGATTTCCAGTATAGAGGTGACGTTTCTGAAGTTAGGTAGACGTTTGATTGAAAAGAGCTCCCCCATGCCCACCACTGTGCTTTTGATAGTTGGTTTTCAGCTGGACATCCTCTATGCCATTCTCCCATCTGTTCTGCCTTGTTCAGTGACTTGTATCCATGAAGTTGCTTGCTTTCAAAGTATTTGTTGTATAGCACTCATAGCATCCTAGTGATGTGAGATATAGAGGGTGGCGATACACAGCAATCGGTTGGGTGCAGGGGCGAGACATCAACTTGGACATCAAGCGCGTGGTGGCGTACAGACACTGGTGTAACAAGCTATGGAACGCCATCAAGTTTGCCATGATCAACCTTGGGGTTGACTTTGTCCCTGCTAGTGACCTTCACAATCCCCAGCAGCTGCCATTTGGCTGCCAATGGATTCTGAGCAGGCTGACAGCAGCTGTGGACAGCACCATCAAGGCACTGCATGAGTATCAGTTTCAGTCTGCAACCCAGGTATGTTTCTGCTGTGCTGGCATACTGACACCTCAAGACTATACAAACAAACATCTACAGCAGCTGGTCGAGTGCTAGCTACCTCGAAGGATAGTCTGTGAATGCTGTGGATCTGTGCTGTCTGTCTGTGCTGTGCTGTGTTTGTGCCATCTATCTGTGCTGTCTGTCTGTGCCATCTGTCTGTGCTGTATGATTGTGCCGTTTATGTGTGCTGTCTGTCTGTGCCATCTGTGTGCTTTCTTCCTCAACTGTCTGCATGTTCCTTCAGTGGTGCATGCCCAAGCTGTACACTTTCTGTTCACCTTACCAAAGCTGTGCACTTCCTGTTGACCTTGCTCGAGCAATGCACGTCTTGGCACCTGCCATTGGGGGTTGGGAAGCAAGGGACATGGGTGACGTGCAGGCAGTGTACAGTTTCTGGCAGTATGAGCTGTGTGATGTCTTCATAGAGTTGATCAAGCCGGTGATGTCAGGCGGGGATGCAGCCACGCAGCAGGCCACCAGAGAAACCCTCTGTACTTGCCTGGATGTGGGCCTCAGGTCGCTGCCCTGCCCTGCCCTGCCCTGCCCTGCCCTGCCCTGCCCGCCTCTGGCATGCAGCCACCTCAAGCTGCAAACTGTTTGCAAGTTTACGCAAAAATGGTCAAAAGTGATGCAAGTACTAGAAATTCTGTCAGCGCATCCTGAAAAAGTATGGTTGGATGCTGCATTATGCTTTGTTGGCTGCTCCTGGCAATTCTGCTGTCATGCAGTTTGACACTGCCTCGCAGCTGCCAGCAAGTGTGACAGGCCAGCATGTGATTTCCTAATGACAATGAATGCCAGGGCGTCCAATTTGTGTTGTGTCGCAAACTATAGGCGCACATCCTGCTACCGACACAAACTGAGGCCCCTTCTTTGCCACAGGTTGCTTCATCCTTTCATGCCCTTTGTCACAGAGGAGCTCTGGCAGCGCCTACCCCACCCCCACTCCAACGCCAGCCCCTCCCCTTCCCCCCCTCCATCCCAGCAACCCACACCCTCTGCAAATGGCAGCAATTCTGGACCCTCTGGGAATGATGGTGGGCCTTCCCAGTCTTCCATCATGATGCAGCCCTACCCAGAGCCCCAGCAAGCGTGGCACAACCCTGAAGCTGAGGAGCACATGCAGCTGGTGGACAACGCCGTGAGAGCTGTCAGGAAGCTGCGCAATGACTATGGCCTGCAGCGGCAGCGGCCACAGCTCTTCATACAGGTGTGCACGGCATGGCATGCGCTGCTGAACTGCTGAGTCCTGCTGGCCTCTGAATGGTTCTCCCTCAAGGAACATCTTCATTTAGGTTGCATGCCTGCATCACTCAGAATGTCTTCAGCTGGCATTTGCACAACTATCAGACGTGAGCAGATGTTGCCTGGACTGCACAGCTGTGACACAGCTGATAGCTTTTGAGGTACCCAATGAATATGATTTGGCTCTGAAAACCAGCAGAGCATAAGAAGCCATGCTTTACGTCCACAAAGACAGACAATGATCAATTGTGCCCATGCTTGATAAGGTTGCTTCCCGGTCTAGTATCATCAACTCTGTTGTTTTGAGGTCACTGCACAGAGTGCAAGCTCAGCAGTTGCAACGCAAGGCTTGGTGTCATAAGACACTTTCTTTAAACTAAAGCCACTATGTGGTATGGCACAGCATGCACACTAGAGACGTCAATACAGACCAAGCTGTCTACCATATTGTGCAGTGTAAGGACAGAGCCAGGGGTGAAGTACTGTCCAGGCTGGCAGGGGAAATAGGGAGCTTGACATCCTGTGCAGAGGTGACAGTACAGCAGGCGGGGGCGGCTGCACCCCCTGGGTGTGCCCCCGCTGTCATTGATGACTCTACCATTGTGCAGTTGCTGCTGGCTGGCATTCTAGACCCCCAGAAGGAGATCGACAAACTTCAGAAGGAGAAGGTATGAAAAAAGGGATGCTGCCATGTGCCGATGCTACAGGACTTTTGCATGTAAAATTGTGTGTCTGTCGCCCTGTCTGAGGTGTCTGTACCTCTGATTCCGTTGAAGAGCAATGCGCATTTGGCTGCAGAACAGTTGTGCTCTTGATGTGTGTTATGAGCGCAGAAGTGTTGTTTTCCGTTGGGAGCATCGATGTTTTGCTTGTACAGGTTAAGGTAGAGGAGCGCTGGAATGCTCTGAAGAAGAAGATGGCGACAGCAGAATATGCTGGCAAGACACCTGCCAAGATCAAAGACATGGACATGGAGAACCTAGGCAAAGCTCAAAAGGAGCAGCAGTCCCTTGAGCAGCAGCTGCATGACATGAAGCAGTTGTTGCAGTGAAACAGTACGCCATGGATGTGTGCTGTTCTGGCCTCCAGCTTGTTATAGCTTGTTACGACTTTAACGCAACGATGTCAGCAACACATGATGCCAAGAAAGATGGTCTCAGCGAGCAGGAGTACATGTGCAGTATTTTATAGCCTATGTGTTACAGTAGCGCCACGCATGAGATATGTATGGCACAGCCAGGCTGACAGATCATGCTGGAGCTATTTGACTAGCTGCCTCATTCTGGTGTTGGACATTGCTGATCAAAGGTCTCTTTGCAGTTACACTAGTGGCCCCTGAAGTGGCCGTGGACAAAACTGAGCAGAGATGAGCATACTCACTCGTGAAAAGTACGTTGCATGGGCAGCAAGTGCATGATCATATGGATGTGATGGGAGCTGTACAGTGAAGACTACGCTCTCGTGTCTTAGTGCCATTGGCTTTGAGCCTGTAGTTTGTCACAATTGTCAAGGTCCGAAAACCTTTGACGGTCAAAGGGCAGCGCTTGCCTATCAGGTGCAGCAGGGAACTGAGAGCAAGCTGGTTTTCGTCGATTTTGTTCAAGCCTGATGGTCTAATACTTTTACAAGGGACTGATTGACATGTCCTTCAAACACCATTTGCACATTCATACGATGTGTACATAACAACTGAGCAGCTGTTGTCAACAGTCAAGGAGCTACACTCAATGCAAAAGAATACTCAGTGTGGTTGCAGTTGTCAGGCTGGATGTACCTCACTTCTTGCCAAAGCTGAAGATGTTCTTCAAAGCCCTGCAACCAAAGAACAGATTTTGGACCACTGTGCATCACTAGCATTGCTTTGAGGGATTGACTTAAAGACAGGCGCCTTGGGTCTAGAGGTGAACAATGTTGCTGAGTAAACCCATGGCAGCTGAACGCCTGAGGTACAAACATTGTTTCAGCAATATGTGCTTATCACTATCACTCAAGAGCTAGGGCTACTTACCCAAAGTTGAAAACAGGCTCATCATACTGGTCAACCATCTTCTGAAACCTCTCATTCTTCCGTAGGTTGTCTAGGTTTGGGTCAGATCGGATTTTGCCAAACTGCTCAAACCCTGCTCGCATCGCAGCATTAAGTGCGTCTAATCCTGCATCTATCTGCAGCAATGACACAACTGACGTCAGAGCTCACAGTTCCCGTCCTCAGCTAAAATTGACTGCCACAAACTGTGACAGTTGGCAGACCACTGTGCATGTTTTGCATATTGCAGCATGCTTTTGCAGATCAGCAGACACATCTTCAACAAATGTGTTGCTTGCTAAACACTTCTGTCAGAGGGTTGCATGGGCTTCAAATGTGCACCCAAGCTGAGTTTAAGTATCAGCAACAGAGATGACAAGCATGAAACTTGCTGCCAGGACAAAGCAGCAGAGGGCTGCTGACCTGGTTCATGGCCGAGTAGCAGCACGAGATGTTGTACTGTGTGACACGGTATATTTGTGTGACACGGGAGAAGTCATCGCCGACATAGTTGGGAGGCTCCATGCCCAAAACTTCTTCAAAATCTACAAGGGCCTGCAAAAGGCAGTTCAGAGTAATACGTCGACAGGCACAAACATAGGCATGTAAGCAGAAGTGATGTGCCTTGATATTGCTATGTACCAAGGTCAGACAGGGCAAGAAGCAGCTCTTCAGATACAGAGACAAGTAGCTGCTCACAGTATTAAACTTTAGAAGTGAGCCATAGTGAGAGCACTGATCTGAGCTTGATATGCATTTGCACTTTGGAATTATTCTTCAGCAAATACTGCAAAGTTCTGAAGCTCAGCATGTAGGCGCTACATGGTGGTGATTGCTGAAGCGACTCACCCCTTCTATGTCCTTTTTTGCAAACTTCTCCAGGGCGTCGTCAAACATCTCACGCCTCTTGCGCTCGTTTTCCTTTTTGGAGATGTAATTCTTGGTCTGCATCTCTCGGGTGCCTTCGCCATAGTCACCGCCAGATCGCTCCGCCTTGAACTGCTTTGAGAACTCTGTCGCGGCATCCTGTACAGCCATGACGTTGCTACTGCAAGCCCTGATCTCTTGTTGTGCTGTCAGCATGCACGTTAGTATCAGACTGTCAACATTGCTAGGCCTTGAATATGGGCCGATGCCTGATGTCATGGAAGGGTGTGCCCAAAGGCCAAGCTTGAGTTGCTGGCCACAAGTTGACACCTGCCTTGTTTGCTGAGATCAGCAATGGGAGCCTTCACACGTTGAGATCAGTAATGGGACCCTTTCACAAGCTTGTCCTTGATTAAATGTGTTGATGCTGTGCAGCTTATGTCCATGCTCAAATGTACAGATGCTCCAGCAGGTGAGGACCAGCAGTTGTCAGGTCAACAACAATGTGCGTGTGCTCAACACCCTTGCAGAGAGTTGCTGTATAGCTCCTCAGTCACCAGCCACAATTTCAGTGGCAATGATGCAACGTTTAGGCAGACCAGTGGCAGTACAGGAGCCATATAAGCACTCACTGCACAGGCATCTGTCAGATGCACAGACTGTCTGAGGCTGACTCACTTGCATGACGCTTGTGTCACCGCCATTGCTTTGCAGCTTCATGTAGACCTGGCCATTCCTGGTCTTGATTGCGTACATGACCTGGCCGTAATTGATGGCGTCCCAAATGTCATTGCCAAATGACGCACTGACTTTGATAATCTTGTCTCCAGGCTATAGCACAGCAAGCACGTATGTAAGCACACTTGCAGATAAGCTTACGGTTGTCATCAAAAAAAGTAATGACCACACCATGTGCAACATCATATCCCTGATGTGGATGATAGTACAGCATGGGTGCAGACAACTTGCAGTGTTGTATGGGAGTAGAAGCAGCTTGTCACCTGCACATTCTCGTCTGTACTGCCCAATCTTGGATCGGATCTTGTAACGTATGCACCGCCATCACTGCCTCGCGCAAAACGAATTCCCAGTGGCTTCACAAGCTCCACCTGTACTCAGACACTTGCCTCTCAAAAGTGTCTAGCGAATTTGTCTAATTATGACTAAGTTCTATTACATAAGCTGCAGGCAAGTTATGCCTGACCTGTACAGGCGTAGACCATGAAACTGTGTGTAAAGCTGCTCCACAAGCCAATGCCTTGTAACAGGCCTTACCAGCACATGTTCTGGTAAAAATGATGGCAGAAGCGATATCTCACCTCATATTCTTCTCCTTTTGGTAGACCCTGTTCAGCTGGATCCTCTGTTGCTGCCTCCTCACTCTTCACCTCAGTTGCCTTGCGTACGTGAGATCGTCTGCCAGCCGCCTGTACAAATTGCTGGAGTGACAGGGTGAAGGAACATGGGTTAGGACCAGCAACTACACTGCCTGTGGCACTCTGGCAGCTTACTTTGCTTGACGTCTTGGCAGTAAAAGGGGCCTGTCTGCTTGATGCACATCTGCAATGTTGGACAAGCAAGTTGCAGCCGTGCACTCGCACTTACAAGCGACTTAAGTGATCTCACATGGCGAGGCTCACCTTGACAAGGCAAATGTTCGGGGCCGACACGGCCGTCCGAGTGCTGGAACAGCTTTGCATTCAGGGCATGTGGGCAGCTGTGTAAGGAGCAGATTTTGCATGACGCAACACGTCAGAGACAAAGTCTACACGGTTGCAGATGGATATCGGGTGTGCAACAAAATAACACAATCTCTAGCAAGGTAGAAATCAATCGCAAGCAGGCGTTAACAGCTAGGTGAACCCTCGGACGAGAGGAAATTTTTTAGCGCTAGACTTTTTACCTCAACCAGGGAATTTCTCCACAACCGGGTTGACCAGATTCCATGGTGTACCGGAGTGCGTCAGTGAGCGAGCCGCACGGCGTTTTTCTTGCCTCCCCTCCAAACAAAGAGGGGAGGCAAAGTTGTTGCCACGTTGCTCAGTGAGTTGCACCAGAATCACTGTGCAGCAAAACTTTCAGCTATTTTAGACCAAACAGCTTTGTAGAGAGCCTCATATATGAGAAGCTATATAGCTACAGAAACGAACATGTTGGCCAGTAGCAAGGCGCACCAGGAAGCGGTCTGTGCTGTTGTGTGCTCCACAAGCGTGCCTTTATATACACTGCTACTGTGTGGATGAAGTAACCAGAGTTGCATCCTACGTAATACTCAATACAAGCAAGAGACTGTTGAGTTATGTACGGGCAGAAATGATGTAACTTACAGGCAACGCATTCACGAGCTGCAACTGAGAAAATTGCTTGCAACTGTGTCATTATCAATCATTTTCCCCAGCGGGCGTGACCACCAGAGGGGAATCAATCTAAGTGCAAATTGACAGTTATGGTTGATCACTTCTGGCATGCTTTTACACTCCTACGTTTGACAGGTTTCACTCAGACCTGGCACTTGACTGCACCACTCTCGATGCAATCGACTAGAGCGCTTTTACACTTGCTCTGGAAGCAGATGAGTTGAGGAAACAAGGGTCCTATCACGGCATTTTGAGCTTTGTGCCCATTTGAAGTTGCGCACATCTCAACGTCAACAGATGCATCCACACAATTGAGCCATATGGAATTTCCAGGAAAATCTCATGAGACATCAGCTTCCTGCAGTGTTGGTCTGTTGTGACCTGTTCAAGGAAATCATCAAGCTTGACGTTCAAACACGCTGCACCCCAAAACGGAGACTAATGGATCAATGAGCAATTAAATGCAGATGCAAATGCAGCACAACACCTCAACTCAGATAGCTTGCAACCTCAACTTGCTTTGCAGGGCTCAGCTGCTGCAGCAGAGCTTGCATAGCTATCTTGAGATTGCTGTTGGGGGTCAGTCTGTGGTGCGACAGGGCCAGATTGGTCATTGGGGATGTGTTATGCTTGGACAGCCAGTCTGTTATAGCATATCGCTCATAGTTGTAGTCATCTGCTGCTGTAACAGGGTCCTCATAGTAGTCCTGCAATTTGCAACAGCAGCAATGATTGTCATGCACAGGCCAGATGCTGAGGTGGTCTTAACCAGCAAGTGAGGTTTGCATCTGTACTAGGCAGAGAATGGAAACAATGGTTGTGATGGTGTAAGTAATAGGTCCCAGCTACTGCAATAGTCATAAATGACGCAAGTTTTGTGCACAGAAAACGTGTACAATGACAAATTCGCAGAGTGTGAATAACCCATTAGGAATTCAAAAGCAGCAATGGCCAAAAGGTTTGTGATGCTCAAGGCAGTCACACACAACATACATGGGGCTGTACTGGCCAGACTGACCTGAGTGATGGGGCATGTGAAGTCCTCCTCAAGCTTCAACAGGATGGCATCATCAGACTTGGCTGTCTCTGCAGAAGCCAGACACAGGTGAGGCAGTGGTGCACAAAGGGCATGCATTCCAAGGCAATCAGGAGCTGCTGTTGCAAGCACGAGGAGTTCCCTATACTTGACTTGTTATGTAACCTGTCTTGTGCTGTTTTGTTACTGAGTGTGTAGCTCAAGTCTTGTTTACAGGAGTACATTTGCACAGACCTTGCAGGGATGCACATGCTGGCTCATACTATGCTGGTTATCCAGCCAGTCAGCAGTTGAGCTCAAACTCATCACTGCACAAACTTTATGCACATTGTCAAGACCACTACAGCAAGCCAGCTGAATACGGCTGTCACATATTTTTCAGTCAGTTGGTCAGGGTTTGACTGAGTAGTATGTGACAGCTGTACTCAGCTGGCTTGCTGTGGTGGTCTTGACAACGTGCATCAAGTTTGTGCAGTGATGAGTTTGAGCTTGACTGCTGCTTGGCTGGACTGCCATGAGTCTGTGAGAGTAAGACCATCACAGTAAGCCAGGTGAACATGGCTACCCCATACTAATGTCATGAGTGTGTGAGAGTATCCATACCGTTGACATCATCTTCATAGCTGGGACGGGATACCCTGGGCGGTCGCGCCCGGGGCCTAGGCTTCTCCATGAGTTCTCTCTGCAGGGCCAGATCTCTAGAGGGCTCTGGCAGCTTGCTGGCAGCCTTGGCCCTGCTTGCCCTTGGCTTGGGCTTCACTGCAAGAGCCCTCTGCAGCTCTTCTGCCAGCTCTGGACCCCTTCTAGATGGAAGCGCCTGCTGAGATGGGTTGCTTGTCAACTGCCCAGATGAGGTGCTTGGCTGCTGGCTGTCTGAGACACCAAGCATTTCATCAAGGGAGCCAAACAGAAGCTGGTCAGATGCACTGCTGGGCAACTGCCCAGACGTGCTTCGCTGCAGCTGGCCTTCCACATCACTTGGCAGCTGGGGTGATGAGGTAGATGGCAGCTGGTCAAGCGTGCCACTTGGCAGTCGCCCAAATGACATGCTTGGTAGCTGGTCCAGCGCAGCAAATGGCAGCCCCTCTGCTGCTGCTGCTGCAGGTGCAGCAGTGTCTTCAGCTGTTGACCTGACTGGCATGGTGAAGTAGTCTGGAGGGGGACCATGGCCAAGATCAGGCTCATAGCCCAGCTCAGCATGGTTGTCGCTGTACAACCCAGCTTGGTAGACAGTCCACATGCTGTTGCTGGGGTCAGCTGCCAGCTGGCGGGCTGAGAAGGGAGACTCCGCCCCAGCTGTGGGCAGAGGCAAGATGGCATCTAGCGCAGCTGTGGCACTGGCAAGGGAGGGGCTGACTGGGCGCTCAGGTGCTGACTCAGCCGCCACATCAGGCGCGCTGGGGCGCCTTCTTCTTGGCTGGCCAGGAGGAGGGCGGGGGCGCGGCGGCAGCTGCAGATCACCCATAAGAGGTGGGGCAAATGAAGATCCCACCTGTTTTGAGGACTGATCTGCCAACTGGGTGAGTTCAGTCCTCGGTGAGGCACCCACGGCAGTACTGGATTCCGCACTGGGCTGTACTGCTCGCTGGGGAGAAGGTTGCAGCAGCTGAGATTCCTGATCTGCAGCTGACTCAGCTGTAGTTGCAGCAGCAGCTTCACCAGCTCTTGGCGAATCTGCTGGTGATGTTGACAACGACGCCTCTGCCACTGCAGCATCCAGCGCAGCCTGCTTCCTCTGCTGAGCACGCCGCTGTTTTTTATTTAGCTTCTGTTGGGATTCCCCTTGAGCAGCTGTCAACACAGCTTCCTCTGCAGCTGGTCCTGCTGCCGCTGATGATGACTCTCTATGATCTTGCTCTGGCAAGTCAAGCTTGGGAAGATCAGCCTGCTTGACCTCAGCAGACTGATTCAGGTTCCAGTCGCTGGAGGATGTACCAACTGAGCCTGGCTCATTGTCATCAGCAGCACTGTCAGCAAAGGGGTTCAGTGGGTTACTTCCAGAAGCGCTGGGGATGTCGCTCACTGACTGCGTCTTGCGGGCGATCTCCTTGACAACACGCTTGCCCTTGGGATCTGATGGTGGAACCTCAGGATTCGCTTTGGACACTGCAGACTGGACACGGGGACTGATTGACACAGCTGTCTCCACAGCCCGACCCTTGCCCTTATCCAGCACCAGCCTTGGGGGTGGGCCCATAGACCTGGCACCTGCACCAAGATTCTGTGTTGCGCCGGAAGATATTGTAAGAACAAGATGCCCAGGTGAATTTGGCGTTTCTGTGTCTACGCAAGACATTGCTGTTGTACATTCACTAGCATGGCTAGAATAGCCTCTGATGGAATAACATGCATCAATGCATCATTTGATGCTGGACAACATTCAGTCGTCACAGGCATTGAATGCAACATACCTGCAACAGTACCCTTGTTGCTGACTTCACCCACTGGTTGGGACTTGGGGGCTGGGGAGCTGGCTTTGTTGAGGGTGGCAGCTGCACCCTTGCCCACAGCTACAGGTTGAGCTGTAGTGACCTTGGCTGGGCTGGTAGCTGCATAAACAAGGTTTGGTATCAGCATTGGTTGAGACAGGTCTGTCCACCTGAAGATGCCCCTAGATGTTGGTGAGCAGCTCATTCATAGCAGCTATGAATGTATTAATTTGATGGTGAGCAGCTCACTCCTAGCTGCTATGAACCTATTAAATGGCTGCTGCTATGGTTGAGCTCATGACAAGGCAAACAGAAACAGCAAGACCATGCACAGGCAGACAAGGCATTGCCAAGAGGCAGCAACAGAGATAGTTTGACAGGAAAGTGTGCTGATAATGTACATGAATGGTATGCTGATGCAAAAGGCGTAGCAAGCTCACCCATAGCAATGCCCTTGGCTTTGCTGACAGCTGCTGATGGATTGAGAGGAGTGTAAGGCGCAGCAGTGGCACGCAAGACAGCTTTGGGCACCCTGGGCCTGTGAGCAGCAATGCCAGCAGCTGGTACAGCAGCTGCTGAGGAAGCTGGCTGATCAGCTTTCTGAGCTAACTGCGCCTGTGTGTCCTTGTCAGCTGCTTTGTCTGACTGACTCAGCACTGTGTTCTTGTTGGCAGTGCCCTCCTTGTTGGCCCCATTGACAGCCCTGTCACCAGAGCTGGGCTGTGCAGCAGCAGCAGCACTGCCATTGCCTGCCTGGGTAGCAGCAGCTGTGTTGCCAGCTTGAGAAGCTGTAGGCTCTGTCTTGCCTGCATCAGCCTTGCTGTCTGCCTGAGCAGCAGCAGCACCCTCTGGCATGCTGGTGTCAGCAACACTGCTTGCATGCGCAGTCGCAGCCATACCAGTGCCTGCAAGAGCCGTGCTACCTGTCTGCGCACTGATGGGCTCTACCACTTCAGCAGCAGCTCTGCTACTTGCCTTGGTAGTGTCAGCCTTCCTGCTGCCAATAGCGGCCTTGCTGGCTGCTTGCTCAGCATCAGCAGCGTTGCTGACTGCTTGCACAGGGTCAGCTTTGCTGATGCTGACTGCAGCCTTGGTGCTCGCTTGAGCAGACTTGTCAGAGTCTACCTCTCTGGCTGCAGCTTTGCTGCTTGCATCAGCACTTTCAGGCTGTTGCCCGCCAGCAACTGCCTCGCTGCTCATCGGAGCAAGATCTGATTGAGCAGCCTGTCCTTGTTCTGCTTCTGCTATGTCCTGAGCGCTGGAATGGGCAGATGCAGCCTCTGCCAGGCTGGTGGAGCTGGGCTGCGCTGGCCTACTCTCCTGGCTGCTGGTGGCTGCCTTGCTGTCACCTTCTGCTGGTCGTGGGGAGACTTGGGCAGGAGATCCGGGGCCACTGGCAGTGCCCTCACTGCTGCTGCTGGTTGCTGCTTCTGGCTGGACAGCAGCACTGTCAGCATTGCCAGCTGCAGCAGTTGGCTGCTGAGCCTTGGAAGCCTCAGCTGCAGCCTTCCTGCGTTGATTCTTGCCCATCTTCTTGGCTGGCTTGGCCTCAGGGGCATCTGACACGTCAGCAGGGACGTGTGTGGCTCCTGGCCCTGATTCAAGTCCCAAAGCTTGTGATGGGGCTGCAGCCATAGCTGAAGCAGCAAGCTGGGCCAGGAATGTGCTGCCTTGATCTGCGGGCATGGACACTGGCTGTGCAGAGGGTTCAGCTGCCTGAACGCCCTCTCCAGCAGCTGCCATGGCGTTGAGCTTGTCTCTCAGCCGCTCCCGAGTGGATTTGACTCTGTTTGATGAGTTGTCTCCATGCCGAGGAGCCTCCTGCTGCCCGCTCAGCAAAGTCTCCTTGAGGATATTACGCGTGGCCTCAGCAGCATCTGTAGATTGGGGGCCCCCAGCATGGGCCTGGCTGAAGGCACTTGCTGGCTTGTCTGCTGCTGGCAAATGGTATGCCTTGAAAGGCACAGTGGGCCCTTTGGCAAGTTGCCGGGCCTTCCAAGCATCCAGGGTAGACGGCAGATCATAGGACACAGGACGGGTGATGGATGGTTCCTCAGCTGCGGGATAGCCTGGCTGAGCAGTGGGGCCAACAACTCTCTTGGTCAGGTGGGTGTCGATCAGGTGGACCAGCTCTGTGAGGCCTTGCTTCTGTGCTTGGGGCATTTCAGCTACGAGCTCTGCGGCGGGCAACAGAGAGCGGGGCAGTTCTTCAGCTGCTGACGGAGGGAGGGAGGCAAAGCAGCAAATGAATGCCAGCTGCTGCATCATCTCACCGAGCTGAGGGTGTGCCTCTGCTTGCTGCACCAAAACAAGTATAATATCAGAGGACAGCAAGCACAGCTGCACATGGCATTGCACACATAATATGGCAAACGGCATGACTGACAATGCTGCTTGACAGATGCTACAACTTGCAACTTGCTTAGCGTATATTCACAGCCTGACCGTGTGTCTACTGCGTACCATCGACAGACTGAGCAGAAGTGCAGCTTGCAACTGTCTACAAAGAATGACCCAGTTTCAATGATTTGCATTGACAAATCACCTGTTGAGGCGCCCTGGCTATCTCTCTGATGCACTGATAGATTATGGGCGAGGCATAGCTCAAGGTGGCCATCACTTTGGGCTTTGATGCCACCACGCTAATCAAGTCAGCTTGCCTGGAGACTGGCAGCAACTTCAGCTGCTGCATCAGAGGGAGGTAGCTGGGCAAGCACCTGTTCAGACCTTCAGCCTGTGGCACCTCTGCAGTGTGACAACGAGTCTGGGTAACAAAAGACTGCAACTCTACAGCATGTCATGACTGCCATGGGCTTGCAGAATGTGCACAAATGTACACAAATCAGCAGTGCAGATCTTGAATCAGAAGGGCGATAGTGTACGAGAGCTGCACATTTGGCTCCCAAGCTGGGTCATGCTAAATCATCACTCATACATGCAGGCACATGCATGCAAATGTTCTCAGCATTTCTGGCTGTTCAACAATAACATCTGCACAACGAAGCCAGGCTTGGCACCTTCAGTGACGGCTCTGGCGCTACCAGGCTTGTAGTCAGCCTCCCTCTCTAAAGCCTCGGTGACTGCATTGAAGCGGTCATCATTCTCCTTGTGCAGGTGGCCAGCAGCAAGCAGCTGGGCAGCACTCTTGGCGTCATCAGCGGCGTAAGCCTCCACGTCCAGCTTGGGTACTATTTTGGACAATGGGACAAGCTTGTCCCCTGGCTGGCTTGGTGCTGCTCGCTTTTGCCCCTACAGAGCAACTTGACTGATTATTGGACATAGACAGGCATGCACCAATGAACAACAATGACAATGACAGTGGTGAATGACGTCGTGTTGCATAAAGCTCTGCAGCTGAGAATGAGTGTCAGGATTGCAGTAGACGACACATCAGACCTGTCATAATCCTTCCATGGATCATTACATTGCCAATGCAAACAGCATTGGTCACACTTCTTTCCCTGACATAACAATGTGACAGAGTGCAACTGGATGGCTCCTGATTCATTGTAAGGCATCCAGGTGCACAGGTGCTGGGTATAGCATGGGATCATTCAGTGATCTGCAAGCAGCAGATGACTGCCCACCTGTCCTTGTTCTGAAGCACCCGCCTGAATCTGGGAGACATCTTGCTGCTGGCCAGATGCCTTGCTGATGTCAGCAGATAGCTGTGCCACACTTTGATGCTCAGAAGATGCCACACGAGGATCAAGTGATCGCTTTGCAGTAGACTGCAGAAGCTCAGCAGTCCTGCTTGCAATTGCAGCTGCACTGACAGTGATGCAGCCAGCCTGATCCCTCTTGCTCAAATCATGGGTCTGTGGTTCTGTCAGGCTGCCAATGACCCAGGTATTCATACCAGGCTGGGAGGCTTGTGCAAAGGCCGCCAGCACTTCTGCCTGTTGGTTGACATACGTTTGCAGGTCCACAATGTCAGCCAGGGCCTTGCAGTCAGCTACGGTGACACCCCTTGACTTGGCCTGAAATGAAGGAATGCTTGATCAGCATAACAGTATCAGTGTGTTTCGGCATTGCCAAGTGAGTCCAGAATGGTGCCGCTATATGTGAAGAGCATAAGTGCAGTTGTAGAAGCTGCAATCCAAATCTGCTGTCAACCATGACCACCCATGGCTGTTGCTTTTGCTTCTTGTGCATGGCAAATATCCAGGCAACGTCTGCATCAGCTGCTGTAGGTAAGCTGTATACTACTAAGTTTGCCAAGCAGCAAGCAGAGGTACTGCAGCTATAGCTTGAGAGTTTTTGCAGAGAGAGACAGACAGTGCACTTCTATGATCAATGTATCACCTCTGCCAAAATGTCTGCAATGGCGACAGAGATCGGCTCAAAGCCAGATTCTTGCCAGAAGTTGCCCGTGCAAATCAGCTTCTCCGTGGTGTCCTTGTAATACAAGCGAAGCCTTGCTAGATCCTTCACAAAACAGCCAAAATTCCTCTTCGCCCGCTGACATACGTGCTTGATCTGCAGATAGGCGATACTCAGCTGCCTCTTGAAGGACCGAGCATCCTTTGGCTTGGTCAAGGCATCTGCAAGCATCATGAATGGATTGGGTTTAGGGTATAGGGTCAGCCTTCATGTATTGTTTCACCTGGCTCAACCTGTAATGTTGTAGGTTAGTCAAACGTAAATCATGAGCAGGCAGGAAATTCCAAAACCTGCATGTTCCTATGTCAAATGCAGATGCGTAGAGTACATTATGAAACCAACCAGGCACCCTCACATTTCATGCCGTGGCCATTCCAGTTTTGCATATGGCTTGCAAGCTTTACAGCGTCTGCACGACTGAGACTCACTTGACAGGCAGTGTGGGAACGCAACAATGTTTGGGGTGTACAGTGATCTTTAGGGAAGATGGACCTCATATACCTGCCACATTTGCCAGGACAGCATAGTCCACAAGAGAGTCAGCATCTGCATCCACAGCAATGATTGCATTGCTTGGCCTGGAAGCAGCAGCTGAGGGTGCTGAGTCAGCGCTACTGGCCCCCTGAGTGGACACTATGTCTGCAGAAGGCAAGCCATAATGCTGCTGCATGTGCGCTAGCCAAGGGTACTCTTCCACGTGCTCTTGCAGCCACACCTGTGAGCACAAAAGAGTCAGCATATCATGCTCACTTCAGGTAGAGTCGGATGCCATACACTCCTGGTCCTTATCACAAACCAAAGTTGGCACTGCAACAGGCAACTAGAGGTGTGTCACTTCATGTCTGCGATGCTTTGGCAGACTAGGCACTAAGTGCTCACAGCAAAATCAACAGCAGATGCAAGCTATGGGAAGGACGCTATCTGGTGATGAGGACACTCCCTCTTCCAGATTCATGCTTCTGGCAGGCACAGCCGGCAGAACTTGCCTGCACTAGCCGCTTCTTGGGGTTGTAACCCACTCGGCCTGGCAGCCATGCCTCGGTCAGGTGCCAGGCCACCAGCAGCATGTGCACCTGCTCAAGCTGCTGCTGGGTTGGCTGGACCTGGCTGCAGAGAATGGCATACAGCAGGCCGCGCATGGTGGTGGTGGATGTCTGAATCGTGTCATCAGGAGGGCCAAGCAGCCTCTTCATGACGCCGGTCTTGAGAGCTGCAGAGGAAGAGGTGCAGTATGGTGATGGAGCATGAGATTTGTCCCATATGCAGGAAAGCTCAATGTATAGGAAGCAATTTGATGGCATGATCAGACAAATAAAAGACTTGCATAAGAAAGCATGTCTAAAGGAGTGGACGGCAGGCATGGTACTGACACATAGAGCATGCAACAGGTAAATTGCAGTAACTACAGATTGGCATGGCATGAACTGCACCACCATCAATCCATGAGTAGGTGGCTGACCAATCAAATCTGCCCCTTGGCCAGGAGGCAGGGGTGATACTGCCTTGCTGAAGCATGCATCAAAGAAAGTCTCTGACCTGCCAAAGACAATGACTCAATGTCTGGGTACAAGATCCTGAGCGCTTCCTCACGTGAGTCGTGCTGCACTTGACCAAATAGAGCTGCCAGTAGAATGACCACAACGCCTGCCCATCCCTTGGAAGAGTGCTCCTCCAGAACCGTCAGCAGGATAGGCAGGATCCACTTCATGAAATGCCCCTCCTCACTCTCATGGCACGAAAGTCTCATAGAACGCAAGAAGCTGCTGGTCATGACAGTCATGAGACAGACTGCCTCAGGGATCAAGTCCGAGACTTTCCAGGTCCCTGGCTGTGGCAAGTGCACTTCTGGGTGCCCAGCAGGAGCCTCCCAAGGCAGCTGGAGGATCTTGCCAATGAGGACTGAGAAGAACTGCCATGGTAATCGCCGCAGCACCGCTGTGGTCGCTGTGCTTGGCCACACAATAGATGCAGTGGCAAGTTGCATGACAACACTCATGTCATCCAGGGTGAGTCCTGCATACCAGGCCTTGTGGTGACGCAAGCTGCAGCTTGAAGCCATGCTCAAGTCAGCACAATGCAGGTGTGCGCTGTAGCCATCTCACAATGCCCATGGCAACATGCATGTTGTTCATGCTCACAAGCTGCTTCTGCTCAACACACATACAATGTTGCTTGTTCAGATAGCCTGCGCCCAAAGCATGGTCAAGGCAGTAATGCCTGAAAGCTATGCAATAGTGAAATTGAGGCTTTACCATTCATTTTGACCTGCAATATCTCCTGCGCAGCAGTAAAGCTCCTCTCCATGAAGGTTTCTGCCAAAGCATCACTCCTAGCTGCCTCTACTGCTGGACTCTGCTGTGGTTCAGTCCTTGAGAGATAGGCCGCCTCAACAAGAGAAGGCTCGACCTGAGCTGCCAGTGTCAGCCACACCAGACGCAATGCAGCTGTCTTGCATTCCAGTTCTGGGCTGCGCAGGTTGTTGATCATGAATGGCAGAAGCCCTGCAGCACAATTTGGCTGAGGTCATTTACTGTACTGCAGCATGTTGCCATGCTGAATGGTATGCTCTGCGTACGCCAACCAGAATGGCATTGATAATAATAATCAAAAGAACTAAAACGATTTCCAGCTCATGATGAGCTAGGTACATGGAGGACAAGTCTTGTCTCCTGTCTTGTGCATCCCTATAATGATTAGCTTGTAAAGGCTGTGCTCACTGTCAAAGATGGCATTTGACCAAGCCCTAGTAACAGATAACACGGACCTGCGTATGCAAGACTGTTAGGTCATGCGCACACAGATTATCCTGCACAAGTTTCTGCTGCAGTATGTCCATACACCTTTTCACAGAGCGCAATGAGCATACCGTTGCCCCACAAGCGGACTTGAGCAGCACGGCTGCCCATAGCTAGCACAAAGTAAGCCATCGTGAAGTTTGTCTGTGCTGAAATGCTGCAAGCCTTGTCCTTGTGAATTGGACAACGACTGAAGGCCTTGCCCGCAGAGATGCGCTTGAAAGCTGGTGTCAAAAGCTCTGACTGCTCTCCAAGAAGATCATAACCACCACTAGCTGCTCCTGCAACTGTTTTTGGCACCTTTTCGATAAGTGCTAAAAGACAGTATGCAAGCACTGATGCTGGCATGCCACAGGCACAGCTGTCAGCTTGCTGAAGCATGATCTGGGCAACATGTTGCATGACCTGCTGCTCAGACTGAAGGTTGTCAGCTGAGATCTCAAGACTGCTAAACAGCTTGACCGCAGCAGCAATGGCTTTGTTGACTGTTCTGTGTTCTGGTTTGTCATCTGCGAGATGTCCTAGCTTACAGTCCTTAAGGCAAAGTTGAAGGGACTCCTTGAGATATACATGCCGCAGGACAGCAGCTGTCACAATTCCTCCATCATCTGTACGTTTCATTGCATGATGGATAGTCCGGCCACTCAGAGCAAAGAGTATGCTTCCAGAGTCTCGAAAGCTGTTCTGTGCAGCTTCCTGGGACGACTCTGTCGCCTCCATGGTTGAACGGAGGAATCCACTCAACTGTTTGCTGCTTCACAGAAAGCAAGTCAGAAACTTGTTTCACCACAAAAACACAGCTGCTACACCTCTTCATGCATCAAGGAGCGACCTTACCAGGCAATCTAATGCCAAGGAACTGTCTAGTCAGACGGGCAGTCAGTGTATCGAGCTTGTACTGGGATGCTAGCAGTCTCTGAGGACAAGTCACGTCAACTACATGAAAGAGTTGCCTGGAAGTTATTCACGCTCCGGCAACCGCCCTGTAAGTTTGCTCATGTTGATGATAATACACCGTCCAGCTACCTATAATACACCGTCTAGCTAGCTGCTTAGCGTTTTCGAGGGCGGGTGCTTCCCTATGATCAGAGCATTACGAAGCCAGCTAACGACCGATTGGCCAGGTGTTTGGTCTGCCTGCCGGCCAAAACTCCTTCAACAGTCTACTGTGAAGGACGCCTGAGCACGAGGACGCGCGCTCTGATGACATTTCATTGTTTGACCTTGTCGGAGTCACGAGTTTGAATCTGGCCAGTCTCGTGTGAATTTATGGTTGAAATTGTGCAACACATGTGTGTGCCCCATGGCAGCAGCAGCTACACGGGGACTGACGGGGACAGGTTGAACTCATTGAAGTCACAAAGACATGCATGTTGAAATTGAGTGCATGCATGAAGAGTTATGACAGCTTTGTTGTTTGAAGGCAGCGATACCATGGGAAAATAGCCTGTACAGTGTCACATGTGTCACAAAATCAACAGGACATGATACACCTGGTGTATTACACCATATCTTAGGGCCTCGGGGATCTTACAGCAAAAACCCTGGCACAATCCCAATTTAAGCCTGATATAGTCCCCTTTCTCCCCTTGATTAAGCCTAGAAGCATGGAAAGGTGCATTCAGCCTCAAACCATGTAGCGCAACGACCTAAACACATGTATCTAAAGTACTCAATCAATGTTACATTTAGGTTCTCACAGTGCGACAAACCACTTTGAAAGCGTCTGTTCGCAGCACTTTGCGAAATTACAGT